>QDKV01005306.1_pt1 | contig 48987 bp, 44 predicted proteins | sample 1861101 | NCBI WGS metagenome assembly QDKV01 (sample SAMN04275158, study PRJNA302643) | Fungus metagenome, whole genome shotgun sequencing project. | isolation source: fruitbody | host: Mallocybe terrigena | place: Sweden | collected 2013
GGTGAAACACTAGTACCCGTGGTAAAACACTCGGTAAGCGATAGTATGTGTTCCCATCTAGTAGTGGTGACTGAACATTCGGCCCCTCACCCTTATTCCCATCCCTGACAGAGCCCAAGGCTCTGGAGAAATGTTTACCTCAATACCCCCATAATCCACTTAAATCTATGGTCCCAATCGCTCAAGAGGTCTGCTCTAGCTTCTGGAAACTGTGCCCACAACGGTGCATTGGCCGCCCAAGACTTCTCTGCCTGTCAACCATCCCGAAAGTGAGCGCGAATGCTCGTTTTCCTAGTGCTGAGCCAATTCAAACTTTTCTGCGAGCATAAGCCTTACCAACTTCAATCCCCTTTCTATCAGGAAGACTCTGATCTTGACATAGACCCTGAGGAAGATAACGAAGACCATGTTGATGAACGAGGGTGACCATGAAGATGAGGACAGGGAACGATGGGATGACTCGATGACCACTAAAACTTCCCTTGCACAGCAATATAATTTTCATAGCTTCGAGCGTGGAGTGAAAATCGGTCGCTGCGTTGTAAATTGTTTGCAAAGTACCTACATCGACGCGAACTTCTAGTTACGTAGTTGCAGATTCAAATTACGACAGGAATCCCGACGTAATTGAAGGATGACTGACTTTGTGAACAGTTGCGCGTGTAAGATTTGTTCAGCTGATGCAAGTTATCAAAAGTGTCCTCCATAAAATCGCTTGAACAAAAAGGCAATTGCCGACTCGAGTTCGTGGGCTTGGCAAGTCTCGACATTTCCAACTTGCCAGTCTGCGATACGTTACAAAAAGTCTCGATTACAGACGCTAAGCCCTTCCATCTTGGTCTTGAACCCCGATAGATGTCATCATTTCAGCTATCGACTGCATCACTTCAGCTATCGACTTCTCCTTTTTCATACCATTTCTTGAACCTTTAACCTTTGACTTTCTTGGCCTGTTCTGGGATAAGGGTCTCTGAACTAAATGCAAGTTATCCTTCTTTCTTTGTAGCGCTAAAAGCAAGAACAAACCTGTCAAGGGTGGATCAGGCTCTGGTGTTGCAACCACCATGCTTGCAAATTCTACATGGAATTGGCTTTCTATTGTCGCCTCTAACTGTCTTGCACAGTAACAGACGGATCCAGCACAGAGTCTACTACCGCAATACGCGCAGGAGTAGTGGCGACCATTGGTGAGACCAGTCATCGAGATAGAATGCCTACAACAGAAGAGTCGAGCCATAGTTTCCCAGTCCAACGCTGGAGGTGCGGCGAGTTCGGTCATCGTCAGCGGATTTTGCTGAAGCAGCCGGATGTACGCCGCCTTTAACCAGCTCAAAACAGTGTACTTCTTTGCAAGTAAGGCTGCTTCCTTGGCGCTTTGACTTCCTACCCAACCATCGAGTGCACAGATGGCTTTGTTTCGAATCTAGAGAGGCTTTATTAGAAATGATATTTCCAGATATAGACAACGACTGGCCTCTTCGAACTTCCACTCTGTCGCAAGGTCCAGCACGCCAAGCCACTCAGTTTTTGTCAATTCGTACTCACTAACAGTGTAAATATTTAAATTTAACAATCCTTCCACCTCTGCCCGTAATAAATCAAATCACCTACTCAAACGGATACATTACACGCAAGAAAAGTTTGAAACAGGTTTCATCGACATGTAACTGATACGGCTCATCTTCGTTTGTCGGCAGATCGAATTCACATCCTGGAATTTCAAAACCCCGCCGTGGGACTCGAAAGATGCTGTTGCCTACCTAAAAATGGTCATCAGAAGTATTAAAAAAAAAACTCAGAACATGTCATTGTCACGGACTTTGAACACTATAATTTTGAGGTTTGGGACCTGGGACAAATTGACGATCTTTCGATCAGAATTGTTTCTCTTGCTGGATTTATTGATAGATGTAGCACCTGTGTCTGAAACGAGGGATTTCGAAGACTGTCTCTTTGGCATGTTGCCGCAGGCAAAGTCTGTGAATCGTTCGCATGCAGATGTCACATAGTGTCACATTTTGGACGCTTTCAATGTTTTCCGCAACACGCCTCTGCGTTCGAAACTCTGTTCTTTCCATATCATGTAGAGATTTTCATGCCAACGTGCGAAACATAAGAAGTTCGGAAAAATCTCGTAGCTCTGTGCAATATTACAGGCAGCATGGTCAGAAACAAAAACGCTGCTATGCAGTTCTTCCCGAAAGGAATGCCATCGGGACGTTTACACCCACAGCTGCAGCATTATTTCTGCTAGCTGGTGTTGGGCTTGCGTTTTACTTCCGTCATGAAAAGGCTCGTCTCGACGAAGAGCGAGGTAAGTTGGAAATACCATGCTTGATGAATACCTGTTGAGCTCTGGGATAGAGCGTGAACGTGGTTTGAAGTCGTATGGCCGACCAAACATTGGAGGTCCCTTCTCACTCACGACACACGATGGTAAAACATTCTCCCAAGATGATCTTCTAGGGAAATGGTCATTGGTTTACTTTGGCTTTACCAACTGTCCCGACATCTGTCCCACGGAGTTGGACAAAATGACCGTGGTGGTGAATTCATTGAGTAAGTCCTCCAAGTTCTACCACAGACGAATTTGACAGAGTTTGCAGAGAAAACACATGGCGATATTTTTTTGCCCGTCTTCATAACAGTAGACCCTGCTCGTGATTCCTCATCTCGTATATCACAATACCTCAAAGATTTCCATCCAATGTTTGTCGGGCTTGTCAGCGATTACGAAACCACGAAGGCAGTATGCAAGGCCTATCGTGTCTACTTCTCCACGCCTCCCAATACTGATCCAAAAGGCGACTATTTGGTTGACCACTCTATTTTTATATACTTCATGGACCCGGAAGGAAATCTTTCGGATGCGTTTGGACAACAAGTTACAGCTGAGGAAGCTGAAACCAAAATTATTGATGCAATTGCAGAGTGGCAAAAGTTGCATGGAGGAAAGAAAGTATAAACTTCCCTATGTAATATCAACCCCCATCATTTTCCCCACCCACTTGCCCGAACCCTTAAATGATCTACAAGAATCTCCCCCTAGAGTGAGATTTAATCTGACTATAATCCTCCACTTAACACCCATTTTTCGACTTTCATGTTTTCAGACGTTGGGCTTCGACCTTCGAGTCGTAGTTTAAATCTTCGACTATCTGAAGCAGTAATTATCGTGGACTAAAGTTTCCGTTTTGTGTGTTTAACATGGGAGGATGGAGAATTGCTTTCTGAAGCACGTTCGTTGTTAAATCACGTTCGCCGATGCTCTCAAACTCGTCTTCTTTGTGTCTTCGAAAAACAAACGGAATGAACTCACCAAAAAAAAATCCAGCGACGATGTTGTAATCCGGCAGTGTACGACCATCTTCGAGCTGCTTGCCAGCGATTCAAGATAAGGACATGTCCACGGTAAGACAACTGAGGGATTCTCGGCGTTGAACGATCGACTGCTTCTGCTTAATGTAATGGATTCTCGACGATGAAGGGTCGACTCCATCTGGATGTTGTAATCAGAGGGAGTACGACCGTCTTCGAGCTCTTTGCTAGCACACAAAAATTAGCAAAAAAAGAGAAAAAGAAAAGGAATGAACTCACCACAACCCGAGTGTGTGAGGGTACGACCGTCTTCGAGCTGGTTGCCAGCGACTCAAGATAAGAACATATTCACGGTACTGAGGGACTCTCGGCGTTGCACAGTCGACTGCTTCTGCTTGATGTAATGTGAAAGGGTACGACCATCTTCGAGGAACCTTGGGCTAGTGATCTGACCAAAACATTACGCTCCTCATCATCTCCTGTTACCTCCTGTTATTTCCGCCCAGGCAGCAGAGCCAATAGCTTCCTTTGGTCCAAATCTTTTTTTGAAAGTGGACGACCATATCTGCTCTCACCTGGTACATTTCTTCTTTTCATCTAGTTTTCTATGGCCTGATCTTGGTGGATAAGATGGTGACCTCGGCTCTGATGACGAGGAATTATTGGAGGGGCTTGAGCTTGCTGACAGTCCAGCTGTGTGAGGAATCTCCACCGATGTCAGGCAGTACATAAAGTACACATCTACGGTTTCGTGACAGTCAGCCGTCATCTCACGCAAGCACCGTAAATTATAAAAATTATTGGATTATTGGATTAGCTTTATGATGTCCGAGTGGTCGAAGAGCACTAGCGGATTTTGTCTCCACTGTTCCAAGCGACGCAGTATCCACTGAAAATCAGATTCGTTACATGAGTGAGTGACATTCTCAGTCTGAATTTAAGGACGTACATGGTAAATTATTCAATCACGATTGCGTTATCCACCCAACTTGATAACCTTGTTGATAGGATAAACGTGTGCGAACTCCGACTCCCAGCCAGGTTCAATCTCACACTCCCGCAACAAGAGATCGTACCGATACAAGAGGCTGAAAAGTGTCTTCAAATATTCATGCAAAGGATCGAGGTTCGTGTGGACATAGACACCTCGCATCCAATCCGGATCGTGAATCGAAAATGTCTTGAAGAACCCACTCTCGTCAAAAAGCCCGCAAGATTGAAGAAAATGTCGATGTGGGGCTTGATTCATAGATGCTGCTACTTCTCTTAGCAACGATTCATAACCATCCGAATACGTGTATTCGCCGTTGGCCAAAATATTTGTCGCTTCTGCCGAATTGAAGAACATGTAAGCGCGTAAAGCGGACTGCATGACACGAGAAAACCCAATGTAGTAGCCACAACCCAACTTATGAAGAGATGCAATTGGAATCTTGGGGTGGTGTGCCATCATGATGAGAGTCGACATCTCGTTTTCGTACAGGAGGATCTCGACCACATAAGCCAAATCTCCCTCGGCCCATCCATACCCGATGGTTTCTTCACCATTCTTCCGTGGGCCTGAGCTGCTGAATCCAGCTTTAGCACGCCAGATCCAATACTCGATCCGTTGGTTCTGATCGTTGAAAAAACCAGGATATTTCTTCTTGAGCTCGTCAGAAAACAGATTCCCTTCATTTGGTAGTAGATGACTGATCATCAAATTCTGTTCAGGGTTCTGTATCTGAAAAAGTGCGGATGGCGTGGACAAATTTTCGGATGAAATGCTTTAGTTCGAGTGACGCGTTTGGTTTGTCCTTTGAGAGAAGGCCACTGCGAGGTGGTGTGAATCGGCGGTCATGTTTCTTGAATTCGAAATTGGATGTAATGAGGTTCCAGGGAATGTTGTGACCCTGATGCATCGTGGTTGAGATGTGTGTGTTGCGGCGAAGGTTTTGTGTTGACTATTCTAGGCTTCAAAATAATTACTAGCATGTCTCTAGTCCACCATCTTATCCACCTTTCCAGATCACAATGAAAACGAAACGATCAGTTGGTCCATTGGAACACCTAAAACCCTGATCTGGTCTTCCGGATAACTATCACTGGCTGTTCATATGTCAATTTTCACGTATTCAAGTCATCACTGATGCTCACCTCATCACACTAGTCTACCAGTAAATAATTATTTGGTAAATAATCATTGAATTTTTTAAGCCCGATGGCATATGACAAGCGATCACATGATTCGGATAACGTTCACGAAATGATTTTGCCAAGCTCATTCCAGCAGCAAACATGGTCCTTGCACGTTTTGCGCCGTCTCCTACAGGCCCGCTCCATCTCGGGGGCCTTAGAATGGCCCTTTACAATTATCTTTTTGCGAAGAAGAATCAAGGAAAATGGATAATACGGATAGAAGATACTGACAGAGTACGTTCTCAACTTGTGAATATTCCATGTCATATATTATTTCTCCACAGAGTAGATATGTTCCGGGCTCGACAGAGGGAATTCTGAGAGCTTTGGAATGGGCAGAATTGGACTACGACTATGGTCCGCAGGTGTAATCGGTAAAGGAGGCGTCAATCTGACGGATTTATCTAGGTCCAGACAGACAAGGTCCACATGGGCCGTATTTTCAGGTGTGTTTTCTGCGCATTGAATGAATGAAATGTCGTCTATGAAGAATAGTCCGAAAGGTTGGATTTATACAAACGATATGCTGGAAAGCTCGTAGAAGTGCGTTCAATGGCAAATACAAAGCTTAAATTCCGATTGATATCGCGTTATATCAGTCAAACCACGCATACCGCTGTTTCTGTTCTCCGGACACTCTGTCAGAAGTTAAAGAAAAACTAGCCCGTTCTGGTTCCAGCGCATCATACGACAGAAGATGTTTACACTTGTCTGAAGATGAGGTTTCTCGAAAAGTGCGAGCTGGTGAGAAGCACACTGTGCGGTTCAATGTAGGTACATCATCTGGCCACCTGTTCTGGGAGTTGACATACGTAGAATACATCCCTTCCCTCTAGACCGTCTGTCACCGATATTATCTTCCGCAATTTGAGAGATGCACATGCATCCCTTGCCACAGATCCTATACTTTTAAAATCTGACTTATTCCCGACATATCACCTTGCATCAGTCGTGGATGATCATGAAATGGGCATCACTCATGTCTTAAGAGGAGAGGTATGCCTTTGTTCATTAATCCTCTCGCAATAACGATTTTGTCTCCTGCAGGAATGGATAACTTCGCTACCACTGCACTTAGACCTATACGCTGCACTCAACATTGAGCCACCGACTTTCGCTCACTTCCCTATTTTGCTTAATCCCGACGGTAGCAAGATGTCGAAACGTCACGGGGATATCCAGGTGGATGACTTCATCGTCAGTCTTTCCACCTTACTTGTATCTTGGGACATATTTATCTTCTCACCAGAAACGTGGCTGGCAACCAGACGCCGTTCTGAATTGGCTTCTCCTTTGTGGATATGGCGTTCGACACGAGACACCCTCGGTTGGAGACACGAAACCTTCTACTACTTCGGGCAAACAACTAGAAAGCAACAAAATTATGGATTTAAAAGAGATGATTGAACTAGTATGTCTTTTCTGTCCAAATTAACGGCTTGCTGATTTTTAGCCAGTTCGATATCACGGCAATTACCCAACGCAATACGATACTTGAAGCCAGCAATCTCCATTATATTAACAAGCACCATCTAATGCGCAGAATGAAAGATGACAAAGAATTACTAAAGCTGGCTAAAAAGGTGGAAGGTCTGACAAAGGAGAGGTTCCCTGGAAGGTTTGTCAGGTTAGGTGTTCTAAGAGTTTGTGTATGATGCAGCTTATTCAGTCCATATGCAACAACGGAGATGATCATGCGAGCCATAGCTATTCTCGAGGTACCATCATCTCAGACTCCTCGAGGACATCTAACAACTTGGCATTTCACAGGGCCGTCTGACAAATATCCATGACCTGCCAGAGCTAGTACCATATTTATTTGAAGAGCCTGAGAACCATCAATTAGCCGCAGAAGTTGCAGTAGGCCCAGACGTATACGGTATGTGAACAGCGAAGACCCTTTCATGCTCGACATTTACTTTCTTCCTATCTTCTGGCGGTTTGCTCTGTGACTTAGCGAAGGTTCTCAGGCATTCCGCGCAAAGCCTTGAAAGTCTTGGAGCAAGTGAACATTGGCAGAATGAAGACTTCGTTGAGATTCTACGTAAAATCAGCCATGATTTGGATGGAATTAAGCCGAAATTGGTCATGAAAATTCTGAGACACGCTTTGACAGGTATTAAGGTAGGATTGGACGTTCAGTGGTTTTTCACTCACCTAATTTATCTTCTGAAGGACGGACCAGCTCTCGCAGACATCTTCCGTGTGCTCGGTCGTGAACGATCTCTAAAACGGTTGGAATACCCGTCTACATGTGACTCGTAAACCTAGCAATACAGTATTAATTGTTTAGGTGATCCTTACAATATTTTCAGCGCAGCTGGAATTTGAATAATCTAGGTAGTGCTGCCATGTGAATAAAGCTAAGAGAACAACATATTTGCAATGAACTTCAACTTCACCTTCATACACCAACTAAACATGTCACAATGCCTCTCCTCTGGTATCCCCACCTCTATCACATTGGAATAAGGGAAGTCTGGTGCAAATGCAACACAAACCTGAGTCTTAGCACCAATGCACAGGAGATTCTCAGGGTGCAAAGATGCATGTCACATTCTTTCCTTCTTTTGTTACCTTTGCTATGTAAGAATAAGAGAGAGGGCATGCCTTAAATGTCCTTTGACAAAGTTAATTTAAGTAATTTAAGTGAATTCAAGGTAATATCAGCCTCCTTTCAGAAAAGTCTGTCCATTCCATATTCGTTCACAAGAGTCATGAGAAGGCAGCACTGTCATGGCAACACTTACCATTCCTTTCGGGTGTAGTTAAAACGAATGTGAGGTTCATTTATGTTGTACAATAACACGGCCAAAATCCCTTTGCCCATTCTGGAACCAGATTTCCATGTGTCATGATACAAATATGGTGGTCAAATTCAAATCGATCATAGTCATGAACTTTTTGGTAGCTTGATCTGGAACGTGCCTTAACAACGATTGGTCAGAAATGTTAAACAGCGCAAGAAATGAGTGTACTCACATTGAGGCATCGATGTGATCTCGGGTGAGACTGTACTTGATAACCCCACGCGTGAAAGAACACCACGAATGATACCTGCTGGCATTGCGGCATACTGATATGGTCAGCTTTACAAGACGGAAGAAGCGAAACCAATGACGAACCAGACGTGCTTTCCCTATGGCGTCCGCCCTTGATTTCCACGAAGAAAGTCTGGTTATAGGTTTGAATGTGTTGTCCTGCAGAACGTAAACACCCTGCAGGCCTGTCCCCGTTAACACGAAACTGAGGTAAGAATAATTCGTGTCAAGAACACACCCTGTGATTCGTCCGCAAGTTATCAATTTGCTTGTCCCAAAATGCAGCCCATAAATCTTTGCAAATGAACTTGATAACGTCTAGTGTGTCGACGAACATTGATCTATCCCTGCATAGTCTAGGGAATGTTATCATGTCAATAAGATGTCGTTGCTAAAGGTGTTATGGCGTAGATACGCACCTTTCTGAGAAATTAGCCCCAACGTGCATTCCGATAGCTTCGAGTCTCTGTCGGACAGGCTCTTCCTCCTCATCGATCGGTGCTTTCACTGATGCACTTCCTGTTCGTGAAAGAAGGTTCGTGACGGATTCCCTTGCAGAATCTCTTTTCAAAGCCGTCGGAACCGGGGCTGGGGGCATTAACCCAGCCTCCAACATCTCCTGCTCGGTTTTCTTGTTGCGCGCTGTTGCTACAGCGGCTGATTCCTTTAAAGTTGCCACCATTTCGATAAGAAAGTATTCCAATGCATTAGCGTCCATCTGGTTGACTGGAAGGTCAGCCAGCATTGCAAGAGGTGACGAGCTTTGAGAAATAGACATGGGTGAGTGTGGTAAAGCACAGATCCTGTGCCGAGGCTCAGGTTGATAATACAACCTTCCTTCCATCGACTACCAACATGGCCGCACTGTCCTCATTTTTTCCTGGTAGGCGGTCATCATCGACACACAGTGATCTCCTCTCAGACCTGCGATTTGCGTTGGAAATCATGCCTGGGTCGCGGAAGTATGTATTTACCCCAACGGCTCGCGCAGAGATCATCAACAAACTATATGTCGCATTTATGGGCCAATATCCTCATTTATTCATGCCAGCGGATGTAGCACAGGTACCATCTCACGTATTGTTGAGTGAGTACCAGACACAGGTTGGCTTTGGAGGAGCCGGGAATGAGGATCCGATTACCCCAGGGAGACCTTGCAGTCATATATTCAAGAAAGGCGAGAGTTGCTATCGATGCAAGTACGTATTAATGCTACATAGCTGGCTTAAAGGTACTTATGATAAGTAATGAAGAGATTGTGCTTTGGATGATAGCTGCGTGTTGTGTGCGCGGTGCTTTCATGCCACTATGCACGATGGGCATAACGTCAGCTTCTTCATTGCTCAACAATCTGGAGGTTGTTGTGATTGTGGAGACGAAGAAGCATGGAGGAGGAGCATTCGATGCCCTCATCACCCACCAGCAGGACCGGATGATCCTCAGGACACGACTCCGAGAGTGATACTCAAACCTCTGCCGAATGAAGTGCCTCCCGCACCAAATTTCACTTTCCGTGTAGCTACCCCTCCCGACCTCATGGGAGCAATGCGGAAGACGATAGGATTTGCGCTAGATTTCATGCTGGATACGCTCGATTATTCACCAGACGAACCGATGGTCCCTGCCAACGAAGCTGATCTTCGTCTACAACCCTCTGCTGACCCAATGATGAAGGATCAGTATTGCATAGTGCTTTGGAACGACGACAAACACTCTTTTGACGAGGTGACGAAGTTGATTATGGAAATGACAAATCGTACATATGACGAAGCACTAGCCCTTGTCCGTCGGGTCGACGACCAGGGACGAGACATCATCGATATGAACTCAAACGTCCCACGTCTATTAGAAACAGCTCAGGCTTTCACACAAATCGACTTGGGGGTGACCATCCGACGGGCTTACGACATTTTCTGCGAACAAATTGTCGGAGTGATCATTGAATGGCTTTTGGATCTGACAAGAAGTCGGTTGGGAATGGATACCCTCATAATCAGGGAGGCATTGGCAGCCGAATTGCTGAGCCCGAGGAAAAGGGACTCCTTTACAAAACATCTGACACCGCCATGTGCGTTGGATTTGGATGGGGAGATCCCAAACCCGACAAGGATTGACATACTTTTGCTCTACCACACCCGACTTTGGAAGAGGCCGAGGCTGAGTTTGAAGGAGGTCTACGCAAGCGTGATCTCAGTCAGTAGGGCACATAAGTTGGTGATCGCTGGTCACTTCGCTGACATATACCACCGCGTTATTGATGCGTACCTTCTCGTGGACCGCGAGGCAGAAACAAGCATCAAGTATTTTGCTCTACAACTTTTTACCGTTCCGTCCGTCTCTGGACATATAGCCAGAAATCACCGGCTTATTCAACGCCTCCTTCTGATTATAACCAGTTTCTTCACAAATCGTATCGTCGAAAAACGTATCGTTTATCCTTCTTCAACGGGCACAACGTCTTCTCCGGGAGTGGCACTCAGTGGGTATTCTAATGCACCGTCGACATCAACTCCTACCCTCCCTTCATCTTCGTTGGCGGGAATGATTGATGTTGAATCATTTCCTTTCAAATCGAAGCGATTTATGCCTGTCTTCAGTGACTTGAGATACCTTGCCCATACGAATCAAGTCCAAGACCTCATTGCACATTCACCGATATACCTTGCAGCATTTGCTAGTACATGTAGGTTATTCATGTGCTTGAACCCCAACAAACGCGCTGTGGACAGCCATGTCGAGTACGAAACGGATGCGTGGATCAGCGTGTTCAATGTTACCCTTTCGTTGAGCCGCGTCATCAAAGTTTTCGGTGAGGCGTATGCGAGAGCAACGACTCTGGGACTTGTCAGTGCTATTACTACCGTAGTCCATCATATTCTCTTGGTCTGTACACTTGCGGATGATAGGCTTGACAGGACCAAGTTTTCCCAGCCTTCGTTTCACTATGTCGAGTTTGATGGACACCAGTACAAAACGCTCGATTTCGACGTATTGGATGGTTGGGTGAGCTTTCACCATTCACTGCATTGGCTTCTAGCGGAGTTGTTGAAGCATGTCGATCTGTTGAGTGAGGAGGGCCTCAAAAGTGTAGGTTATGAAGATGGTCTCAAGGAGGTTTTTGGTCAAGGGACAAGTGAGCAAGCAGTTTTGACTATAATTGATTTTCCATTGCGAGGTTTGCACATTCACTTTCTACTCTAGGCACATGTTCTGACTGCCGACACATTAACAGTCCTTGCTATGATTGCACAGATTCGCACTGGGCTGTGGGTTCGGAACGGCTTCGCCATTCGAGGTCAACTTTTGCACTACCGCGATTACATGCTCCGCGAACTATGTTATGATCAAGACCTCTTCATCTTACAAACGGCACTTGTTATTCTCCCTCCTGATCTTGTCCTTGTCACTATTCTAGATCGCTTTAGTCTCTTGGAATACTTTTCTGGCTCATACCTGCAGTCCCAGTATGAAGGAACCCAGCTCGGAAGTATGGTCGAGGAATTATTTTATGTGCTCATCACCATTCTCAGCGAAAACGCCAACGCTTGCAAAATGCCAATGCACCTTGCCATTCGAAGAGAAATCGTTCACGCTCTCGCTATGGGCCCCTGCAGCTTCTCCGATCTTGTAAAACGAGTGGCAGAGAGGCTTGTGGACGATTCCTCTTTTGAAGGCATGTTACGCGAAGTAGCCAACTTCCGCCCTCCAGAAGGTCCAACAGAAACAGGGCTGTACGAACTCAAGGAAGAGGCTTTTGACGAAGTGAACCCATTTTTTTACCACTACACTCGAAACCGCAGGGAAGAAGTAGAAACTGTTCTGCGGAAGAGGATGGAAAAGAGGACTGGAAAGAAAGAATGGGAGGTTGTATTTCCACCCAAACCATTCGGTGTTACCGAAGGTCCATACAAAGCCATTAGCGAGGTATGGGAGAGAGAGGTCATCATCCAAATTGTGTTTTATGCGGCGTGGAACGTGCTGTTCCTGACTGATTCTCCTTTTGCATCGGAGGGAACTGTGGGCTCATCACCGCCTTCGGCAGAGGCTATTTTGGATCAGGCCTTACACCTTGCAATGTTAGGCGTTGTAGAACGCCCAAAACCTTTCGGTGTCTTAGCATCTCGGAGGAAGTTTGAACCCGACGCAGAGGGTAATGGAAAGAGTTTAGTTGAAGTTTTATGGACGCTTGGTGGTCACGAGAAATATGCGAAGACATACAAAGCGCGAGTGGATTGGACACTCAACAAGATAGGATCTCAAGTTCCTGAAGAGGTTCGACGAGTGAAAGGTCCTTCTCTGCAAGACGGGCGTGAAGGGTCTGGTGTGCAGACCAGACTTAACAAGGAGGAAGAACGGAAGAGGGCAGCTAAAAGACGGCAGGAATTGATTCTACAACAAATGAGAGCACAGCAAGCAAGCTTTGCGAGCACATTCACAGAGGCTGATTCGGACGAAGAGGATGACACAGAAGGGGGAGAGGGCGAAGCAAGTATATTTGATGCAGATGGAAAATCTGAGGAGGCGGAAGTAATGCTATTTGGGACATGTATTGTGTGTCAGGAAGATTTGACTTCCTTGAATGCCGAGTCGAAGCCTTTCGGATCGCTAGGCTTACTCCAACCAAGCCGGCTGATACGAAGACACCCCGCGGGCGACCTCCATTATCTCAATGCAACTTTGGCTGCACCACTTTCTATGGACCGATCTACAACCAACGAGGGCAATGAGCCAAGCGTACAGTTTCCACCCTCTCAGGCAGACCGACTCGATGCATTGTCCACTTCCAACAACTTCGAAGGATTTCCTTTGAACTACACCCGCTTTGGGTTGCATGGCTCCATCTGCAGCCATCTCATGCATTTGGAGTGCTTCCAAGTATATAGTACCTCTATCCGACAACGGCATCGCTCTCAAGCTACCCGAAACCATCCGGAATGTATCCCTCGGAAAGAGTATATATGCCCACTTTGCAAAAGCCTCGGGAACGTAATTTTACCTATTACGCAACCGGACAAAAAGACACAACTCAGTTCCGTTCCTTTCCCAGACTGGATACGTGGTGCCGGCATACACATTTTGAAAAGCAAACCAGATCCTCTTCTTGAATCGCTCCAGTTTCGCGATGGTACAGGAGAGTTTGTGTTTTGGAGTGCGCAAGATCCGAGTTACGCAAGTGCCCTAAGGAAGAATATAGAGAAGGAAAAATTGGACTACATGGAGAGTGGTAAAATGCTTGATACGGTCATGGTCATCGCGAAATCCATTTCCCAACAATCACGCCATCTTCGCGACAGAATGGAGCCTGAGACAACGGAGCGTGGCGCTGGGATTTATCTCCCGGAGGAGCTGGTTGGATATACCATTGCTGCGATGGAGGTTCAGCAGAGAGGGGTTGTCGTGGATTCTCTTACAAATTCTGGGACCATGATGGTTGACAACATCTCAGAACCTCAAATGAGAACTATTACCGGGCTCTTGGCGTGTCTTACAAGACTTGTTGCACTTCAATTCAAGAATCGACCTGATGAAGGGCGGAACGCCGTCCGACAGGCCATCATCAAACGACTGCTACCAGAATGGAGTCGAACATCCCTTACATCTTTTTCCTATCCTCTCTTGCTGCGAGATCCGCTCACAATTCTGGTGGAAACTGCAGCGGTGGCTCCTGAGCTACTTCGGCATGTCCTTGTTCTGACTTATTATGCCTGCCTCGCTCGTACTGTCATCGGCTTGGTCTACATCCTCAACAAATATAGAAACCACAACGCAACACAATTTCAGCAAAGAGAACATGAAGACCTATTTGGTGACGTTCGTATGTTCTTTCTGTCGGTTGCTCGACATTCTCCTATTTTCGAGCACACCGCTACGCTTGCTCTCGAAAATTTTGGAGCGACTAGGATAGAAAAGTTACTGTACACCTTCTCGTTGCAGTTTCTTCGGCGCGCGGCGATCGTATGTCGGGCGGTTCTTCCTCTTGCTTTTCCAACTCCTGCCTTCTCCAATCCAGATGAATGCGAGTACGTTCGACTCTTGGCTTTGCTTGGCATTCCACCTCTATCTGATCTACCTTACCACGATACCCTTCTGAACGCCCTGTCTGGATGGTGCGCTCATTACGGACATGCACATGCATCGTCACTGGTTAACTGTGGCATTTTTCTCGATTGTCCAATCATTTATAGAGTAGCACGACTGCCTCTGGTTCTAGACAGTCTATTCAACCGGCAGGACAATGCCCTGATGTGCATGAATTGCGAGACATTCCCAGTTGATGCTGCTATCTGTCTCATATGTGGGACCACAGTCTGCATGCAAAGTGGGTGTTGCGCTGATGAGCACAATGACAATTATGGAGAGTGTAACATGCATACTCGAGAGTGCGTTTTATTTTTCTTATGTAAAATGTCCCTTGGTTACTGAGCCCTTGCATTATTAGATGTGGCGGTACAATTGGCGTCTATTACTGTGTTAAGCGTTGTGCCGTTCTCTATATCAATTCTGGGAATGGCACATTCACTCCTTCTCCTTATCTTGACCAACATGGAGAAATTGATCTCTCAATGAGGTATGTTGTGATCCCGGCGACTGATCCACACTTATCTTACATTCTTGATTAGGCGCGGACGTCGCCAATTCTTGCATCATGCGAGATGGGAAGTTGTCAGGAGAACTTGGTTATCCCATGGTATTCCGAGCATTGTGGCTAGGAAATTGGAAAGCACTTTAGATGCAGGGGGATGGGAAACGTTGTAATGACTCATAAAGATGATCTTGTCTCGTGGACTCACAGCCTCCACTTCAATTTCTACTTACATTGCATTGTTGTATCGTTCGTATCACATGTAGTATATCTCCAGATTAGACTCGTTGCATAAACTTTCTATAGACGGTGTTCAAGCATACTCTTTCTACATCAGAGGAGGGCATCTGACTAAGTGTCAAAGGCAATTGCAATAGAATACCAATCGACCAATGCAGTACCCTTAGAGTTTATTCGGGAATAAGGGGGCTCTTTGAGACTACTGTCTTTTTTAGATTGGTATTCAAACGCTGAGCTGCAAGTGTATGCATTGTGGTGTACCAGGTCCGTCCGCGCAAAGATCCTGAAGTCTCCGGATTGAATAGAACGTTTGTATGTCAATTTTGTTCATCCGTACAAGTCATGTAGTTTCTAGGATTACAAGAATATTGACCACACCGCGTCGATCCTCCCGAGTCCATCAGACGATAAGACTAAAACTGAAAAAAAAAATTAGGGCCCATACAGATTAGACTCTTGTAGAATTTCTGACTCAACCAGACATCTCTAGAGTCCAGGCCCCTAGATCTTCAGGACGTATCTTTAGTTCACCGGTCAATGGTTGATCCCGCTCGATATTTTGTATTTGCGCGTGGGTCCATATCACCGAGCCATATCTTAGGCGCTGACATGCCAAATGGGGCCGCGGTCACTGCGGTCTGGTATCTCATGATGCATGAGTAGTTTGGAACCTCTTTTGCTTGTCAGTGGCTCCTTGGATCCGTTATTATTGTTCTTGAGCCTTCAGAGTCGCGTTTATGTGTCTTCATCAAGTTTATATCCCCATCTGCAGCGCTAGCCTTCCTGAAGAATCAAGTTACTATGGGTCTCGCTTATAGTCTGTGTAAATGTTTTGGAAGGACTATCTAGAATAGTTTTAGGGTTGTACGAAGTGCAGATAAGTACGTGGCGTTCCAGAGCAGGTGAATAACTCCTAAAGTAACTGGCAAGACAATAAGGAGGTGACCTTTGCTTATTGTCTTCCTGCCAATCCTTTTTCGTCGACAACTCATACATGTTTGTAAATAGCCTTAACTCCATCAAGAAAAAATCCCAAATGGAAACTGAAGGTTCCTCGCAGCTTCTGATTTCCAACCAGGCAGATGACTATAGATTACTATAATGAGAGGAACAGACGGCGACGCATAACCGAGATGGAAGGGGTATCACAAGATCGACAGCGTAGGTTTGCCCCACCAGCTGTCCTCTTGATCGGCTAAGGGAAGAGGTACAAGATCTACAGTAATGTACAAGGGTACATTTTAAAAAGATAAGGGGACTGAAAATCTGGAGGGGGGGAGTGGCATGCGAAAAGTATGGTTTTTGCGACCTGAAGAATGCGACAGATTAATCGACATGGGATAAATGAAAGACCAAAAAAAATTCAATGTACACATTGCTTCATTTAATGGAGCACGAAGACAAACTAGACACATAGGATGTGGGAGAAAAAAGGAAATGAATGTGCAGGGATCATAGGACATTTAAGTCGCAGAGTCAAACTAGTAGAAGTCGTAAACAAATACCTGTGGGGAGATATAGGTGGTGCATATGAAGTAATCAAAGTCGTAAAGAAGGAATAAAAAGGAGAAAAAGAGTTTAAATCGTCTCTTCAGAAAGGCCCCAGGCCAAAGAGATAAGTCAATATGAAACGAAAAGGATATACATACGATTTCGGAGAGGTGAGGGTTAAAAAAACATTAATTACAATCGCGAGATTTGGGGGGCTCCCCTCTATTGACAGGAGTGGCCATGGTGTTGTCATAGTGCATAGAACAGATCCAAAACGAGAACGAAGACAGAAAAAAACGTCCTCGTGAAAGTGGGCTGAGCCAATTAAAGCAGGCCTACGCTGTAGCAGGGGGTTCTGGATCTGACTTGCGCTTCGAGTGGCGGCGGAGTTTATTACCCGTTGCTCCTGCTTTAGATGATGATGGGTTCACGGTTTGCCACTCCGTTGGTAAGCCCTATATGTTGAGGAAAAAGAAAAACGCGTCAATGAATCTTCGAACAATTGAAAGAACGAAATTTCACGTACAGTGAAAGCCCCACTATCAGGATCGATCCCAACATGTATGCTATGCATGAACCCTGTTGGGTATCCGATCGGCAAAGACAACGGGCTCCGATCATAGAGAGCATCCCGCCAGGTATATAACTCGTCGTAGGACTTGAATAGAATGGAAAAGGTATCTTTGGCATTATTCGAAGCTGGTGCCGAGGACGGCTGTGTCTGCCGAATGCTCGAGTATTCGACAATAAGACAGCCCTCTCTCCTTTCGTCCGGCTCGATTCGCGATAAACTGAACAACGGGATGTTCTTAGAAGCGGGTGATTTCTGTAACAACAGACGAGTTCAAGCACAGCCGACTTTAAGTGAAATCACCGATCAACTTCTTACCTTGGTTTTTCGGCGATGAATTACGAGAGACTGAGGTGTCAAGGAAAGCCACCGTTCTCTCCACAGCCAACCGGCGAAAAAGCGGGTGTGTTTCACCACATAAAGTCCTTCTAGCAACGGGGCGTTAGGAGTTGATGGCAACGACGAAGCCTTCGTAATGGGTTTCGCATTAAGAGGAAGACCAGAAGTAGGTCTCGAACGGGGAGTAACAACCACACCAGCTGATGTCTTCGAAACGGCTGGTTGGCCGCCGACAATTTCGGCGTAGATAGGGAGGATGTTCGGGTCCTGTGTCAGTAATTATCCTCAGTAATTTGCGGAGTAAACGAAACACAAAAAGTGTACCGTAAAGGTTCCAGTAACATTATCACTCCCAATGTGCGATTTATGAACAAAGTCGAATGGGGCACTATAATTCCCAAGGGGACATCGCTGATAAATGTCGTCCTGCCAGTTGTACAGCTCAGGGTCTGAGGCAAAAGAAAAATTGTAGAATTTCTCCCTTGCTTTGAGACAAAGTGAATGTTCGGTCAGATCAGTGCGCTCCAGTTCGGTGATGTCTCGCAACTCGATCCTGGAACGCTTGTTATTGACGAGCTGGTGGGAAACGAAGACGTAAGTTGAATGACATGGGTGGCAGAATAGTTGAACAAAGACAAAAGAAGTCATTACGGCGCACATTGATAATGGTCAACACCTGGCTATCGAGCTCTAGTCGCCTAGGTTTCCACCTCGTCCCGCTGAAGGCACTTCGCTCACGGATGTTGACCGGGCCACTTCGAATAACCTTGGTAATGGCAGAGGGAATCTTGGTCATCGTGTATGAAGATAAAGATGTCTGTTCTTGCTTATAGTCCATTGAAAAGTAAAAAAGGTATATAGGAAAATGGTGGAGATGTGGTGGTTCGGAACGAACCCAAGGAACACAAAATCAATTCCTTGTTTATGATTTTTGATGGAAACGATGTACCACGAGGCGAACAAAACTGACAGTCGAACCGAAGAGACTGCCAATTACCAGGAGGAAATTATTTCCACTGTGGGCGTAATGGCGTTCCAAATTCTGGTGGCTTGGACTTATATACTTATATGCGTCGGGTTATTCCCTGGTCCAGGGACCCTGAAAATGAACTTTAACTAGGTAGGTATCGGGAAGCTTGCATGTACAGCCACCCCGTGCCTAGCATCTGAGAGACAAAACGGGTTTAACTCCGTTCCAATATTCCCGATATAGTTGGACTGATTTCCTGGTCTGAATAGAGACAAAAGCCCACCCTACAGAGAATACATACGCAATGAGCCCGGATCCTTAGGACTTTGGTCAGGAAAAGATCAATAGAAATGTGCATCATTGCCCACTGTCCTGATGTATTGTAGATGGTTGATGGCCGATTTGGTAGTTACATATGAAATTTGCAGGAATTCACACCCATCCTCTCTACAGATTTTTTGGAAGTCTAGACGAACCTACTGTCTAACAATTCGCTTTATTACATCTAGTAATGCCAACCATTGGCGGTCATTGTATGCCGGATAATCATGGATTGAGAACCTGCGGCTCGTTTTCTTATTGCATAGGTATCATCAGCTCAAGTAACGCTATACTGCCGGGGCGCTCAATCAACAAATCTATTAATTTATTTATTTTTTTGGGGGGGAGGGGTTTTGATAGATATTAAACGAGTTTCTTTTTTCCTAACTCAGAGTCGCTCAGGCTGCTGCGTGACAATTTCCACGAGCTCAAAGTCATAATTCATTTTCTCGTCAAGGTTCACGGCAGTGTTGTAGCCCCACAAATACATTTGCGGAGCCCATCTTAGATGTCGGATTGATTTCAGAGGCATAGTGCTGCCTGAACAATTGATATATTGTTTCTCCTACCCTGCCCCTCTGATCGATCGAATTAGTGTCCCGTTCTCTTCGGAATCCAAGCACTTCAGCGGTGAACGGAGTTTCAGGTCTTTTATTAAGAATAGTCAATAGAGTAGAAACGCGTTTCATGATGTCTATTTTGCCCCCCATATTTGGAGATTACGTAAACAAGGAAGATCAAAATGGTAATTGGCATAGATAATGTGGCGCATCGCTGACGATTGTTTAAAAAAAAAAAAGAGTAGAAGTAAACAAAGCATTCAGCAAGAAGACTTTATGGATTGTACACTGTCAAATCTAATACTCAGCAATAGTTGATGCTCCGTAATCTTTCAAGTGATACAATAACACCCTTCCACGGGTGTTTCCAATAGCTACATACTCGCTCCTTGCCGCAAAATCAATAGCCGTCACATGCCCAAGAGGTGTACCCGATGTTGGCCAATTGGAAAATGCCGTAAGACTAGGTAAGTGAACCTTATGAATGCAAAAAGGAAGTTAGCAAAAGAAAAAGTGACCGGAGAACAATAGGAAATGAGTTCCAGTTCTCCCGGGGTGGAGCCAGAAAAAAACAGCAGGCATACCAGACGGAAAGCATCTTTCTTGTCCTGACTAGCCATAGCTAGGATCTGAGCATCATGATTGAATCTGAGTGAAGAGATTGGGGTCGTCAAATGACCAAGGGCTTTAACCAACTGTGGCGCTTCTCTTCCAGAGGCTGAGAACGTGTCTTTGAGGTGGTTTGGCACAACAAATGAGTCAGATCCATATACATTAACGTATCCACTGGTCGATCTGAAGCAAATTAAATTAGCTAAAAGAATCTCAAGTAATATTCGAAAGAAAGGGGAAATCACATACCCAATCGCCAAGCGTCCGTTGGCCCCCCCACCACCAGCCATAACTCGACCCGCACCGCGATATCCGCCCTCATCTTTCCACCGTCTCACACACCTCCTCTGTCCTACATCCCAGATGTAGACTTCTGCCTCTCCTGTCAGTACAGCTAAATACTTCTCGTCGTCTCTAAATCCAACACTAGCTCCCAGCACAGCATCCCCATCTGCCCCAGCCACGGAAGAAGTGGGAACCCACCAGAGCCCCTTAACTCCCCCACCCCCGCCACCACCACTGGTCGTACACCTCAGCGATCCAACAACCTGCCCAGCCCCACTCTTCCAATCAACTAGGTGCACATTCCCTCCTCGGCCCGCCACAGCCAACATCGAACCAGTATTGGGGGAGAACGCTGTATGTAAAATACTCTCTGTATTCCCACCGCCTCCTTTGCCGCCTCCACCCGATGTGTTTGCAGCTGCATTGCCACTCCGCCCTCGCCGCCGCTTATAGGTAGTGGCGCTGGGTGTAATGAAGGAGGTCTCATCGAAGCCTGTTCCCCAGAGGCCTCGACGGTGTAACATACCTGTACCTTGTTGGAGGTCGTAGGTATAAAAGAAAGGTCGAGGACCGGAGACAAGTAAACTGTTGCCTGATGGATGGAAAAGAACGCTCGAATTAGATAAAATAGGGAGAGAGGGTATGTGAAGAGTCGTCAGTAGTGGTGACAAATGACCATCAACCTAGTATATGACAGAAGATAGGTCAAATTAAATCCTGGAGGAAAAGGTTTTCAACCCACATGGAATAGTCGAACTCTTCGATCTGCAGTAGCCACGCACAACACTGGAATAGCAGGCTTAGGATGAAATGAAACCACGCGAACTTCCCCGCTGCTCGAACTCTGCGTGGAATGGTTTGCGTCTCGTACCCGTTCAATTGCAAGTGATCCTTGAGGGAGAACAACTGTCTTCGCTTTCTTGCTCTTTGCTAGTACACCCTTCGTGGAAGTCAGAAGTCGTTGAATCCCTTCACCCGTTTCCTCTTCTGTACCCTCATCCCCAGAGACATCAACATCAAAAATTTTATTCTTTTTCCCTCGAGCCTTCCGCGCCCAAGCAGGTTCAGGATTTATACGCTCGAACTGACTCCTCAACCGTGTCTCATACTCACGACCCGTGATCTCATCCTCATCGACAGCCTGTCGAAGTTTCCGTAGACGAGAAGGGCCATTCAGCAGTGAGATTTTGGCAGGCTGGGTATCTGCAGGATCGACCCAGGCTGACGGTTTCGATCGTAAAGAAGTCAGAGTCTTGAGTGGCGATTTGGGATGCGAAACCGTTTTCCGTGTCATAGAAGGCGAAGAGGGTTGAGATGATTCTGACACAGAACTCTCTTCCCCAGATTCTCCTTTGTCTTGTTCTGATGGCAACTCTTCCTCATCTGTATCGTCGGGCATGAATGCATCGTTGGAAGCTCTGTCTCCAAGAGTATTATCAACAAAAAACAACTAAAAAAAGTGTCATTCCATGACGTTTATCAGTACTGAGAAGCGCTGTCATCAATTTGAGAAACCAAGGACGCAAAGTACTTGCATCTTGATCTAATAGATGTTGCATCCCTCTTCCACCCTCTTCCACCTCGTCCCGCTCACTTTCGTCAGTATTGTTACCCGCACCCTTTCCTATGCCTTTATTTCGAGGTTCGTACTTGACCCCGAACAATAAACTTTCGAGCTTTCTTTCCTCGTCATCTTTGTTCTCGTCGTCCAAAAGCATCGCTAATCGCGCTACCTTGCTAGGTGGGGGTTCATGAGTATCCGATGTCTTTTGTCGTTTCCCTCGGTGTTTCGCCATTGTTTTGTCAAGAAATGGCCTCTGGAGAAAACTTCTAGCGGGAATAAATCATGTGACTGGACGCGTCCCGAATTACCATCAAAGGAAAAATCCTTGTTGAAGCGGAAATACGCTGTCGAGGGATAGGAACTTCGGACAATACCATTGACATTATGGCCAGTGAACCACGCCGTGCTCCATTCATTGTAATTGAAGGTTTGGATCGTTCTGGAAAAACGACGCAAACAGGAAGACTTCACACGCGCCTCAAAGAAGTTGGAGCTGACGCGACCCTCATTAAATTCCCAGGTAAATCCGCGTTCTGATATCGAATTGTTGGGAATCCCCCTACTAACGATTGGCCATCCAAATTCAAAGACAGGACCACGGCAATAGGGCAGATGATTGATTCTTATCTGCGTTCGACGTCTGAATTGGATGATCACGCCATTCATCTGCTCTTCTCTGCAAATCGTTGGGAACTTGCGTATGTCATTCATTCCCTCACTTTTGTTGGGGCTGACCAGGATTGTCTATACTGTAATAACATAGTCCAACGATAGAGAAATTTTTGAACGATGGAACTACCGTAATTTGTGATCGCTATGCCTTCTCTGGCATCGCCTTTTCTGCTTCAAAGGTAACTCCCACAGGCGACGCACTCCTTTCATTCGACTGGTGCAGAAGTCCAGATATCGGGCTACCAGCACCTGATCTGGTCTTATTCTTGGACATCACACCCGAAGTCGCCAGGGAACGTGGTGGATATGGGCAAGAGAGATACGAAAAGGAGGAAATGCAACTTCGAGTGCGAAATTTTTTTCATCGTATTGGTACTGAAATGGTCGAGAAAAGGGGGGAAAAGGAAGAATGTACAAGATGGGTGGTGATTGACGCTGGAAGGGAAAGAGACGAAATTGCTGAAGATATTTGGAAGGTTGTCGAACCGTTCGTCAAGGAGAGTTTGCATGGCCCCTTGCATAGATTATGGACTTGAAACATTGATCAATCAAATGTACTCTATAATTTATATCGTCGACAATCTATCGTTTTTTTAAAAATTCTCCATTGAAATACCCACTGCGAACCCTAATATGTGCCCTATTCCCTCTCAAAAAATAATCCTTAGCGCCGTTCCCATCGTTGGGATCAAAAAAGTAGGCTGTGAGCTTTTAAATTTTCTAGACCAGCATTCGAGAATCAAAGAGTAATCTATACAGAGTAACCCGTACAACTTTCAAGTGTTACATACATCTCAACGGACTCAAAATTATGACGACTGCATCATGATATCCGCAAAAGTCCACTAGTAATTATCTTTACGGGCGTATGAACTCGAAGAGTGCGTGCGGAGGATAGATCGGCGGTTCTATCGGTGGAACAATGAGAGGCTTGACAACGATCTAAAAGCAAGCAGAGTGATTCGCCCAAAATTAACGTGAACCAAATTGGAGGTACTTGCCTGAGTGAGTGGCTCATCTTCTGGGATAACCCATGCAAGACCAGGATCCTTCGAATCTTGGATACTGTGGTGACTGATTATCAATTTGCCCTATTTTCTTAGTGGCATGCAAAACCCTACATATAGGTATTTGGGCCATGGTGGGGTTGCGCCTCAATTTTCCATTGGGTTGGAGTCGGTCCAACAAAAACTTTGTTGTCAACGTTGGCAGCGGACTGGTCTTGAACCTGCAGAACGTAATCGCCAACAAACGGCACTATAACTTCCCACTATTAGACTCGGATAGTCAAAAATCTCTTCTGTATCGATTAGAAGCAATGATCTTACCACGGGGGGCTGAACGCCTTTCGGAAGGATAACTACCTTACTAGTATCACCCTCGAGTAACTGGGTTCCAACGCCAGCACCACCTTCAATCTTGCTGGTGATTAAATAAGGACCACGATCAATGGGCATTGATTATTCTTCTCAAAGAGTGAGCCTCTGAGTTGCGTGTCGATGGATTATCGGTAATCAGTTGAGAAATCACTGGCATGAAGTTTGGGGGTATATATATACTACGTTTTCTAGTGCCAGTGGGAACGTCTTTGGTTCTCGACGTCCAAACCCAGCAATGAAACACTGGAATGCTGGATTGCATTTCAAGTTTTGATATTCAAACTTGCTCCAAAGCTACGCCATAGAAAGTATGTGGAAAACCCTTGGTCCAGTCCCATGATGTGGACAGAGTTTTTCAAACTTTGGGGTCTCTGTTCCCAAGAGTCTATTAATGTTATACAACTGGGGTCACTCCTGCATGAGTCATTGTCCATGACCCTCGGAAAGTTACTATTCTTATTCAATCTTAACTTTGACGTCAGGATTGAACAACGTTCAAAATGCACATTAGTAGCTATAGGGCCCCACATCGAGGGAGAGCTTTTCAATACATGGAGATACACGGTACCTCTAATTTCGTCTGAACTCAGGCATTTTAAGTAATTTTCGTCATCTGCTCACTGCGTGGGTGCTCTTCTCACTCCTCCCGGTCTTTGGTGCTATTAGAAGCCAGATGAACCCAAGCTGAGATTGAGATACACGGATCATTTCAGCTAAGGGGGTCAGTGGTACATCATGACGAGTTCGATAATGTCCGTTACAACTCGAAAGTAACCTGCCATCGTCCTTTGTTGGAGTGTTCACTATTTCTCTAGGTATATACATATCATAACAGAGGACGAAAAATCCAGTAAATGCTTATCTTTTGTTTTCATATCACCTGATTACGCCATATAGTAATGTCGGCGCCACATATGGTAATGAGCTTTTGCAGAAGAATTTTTTATACAGACATCGATACATTTTGCCGGGCTCGTTCCACCTGACCTTTGACACGAAAAAAAGTCGGGGCTCCCATAAATAGATGACCACTTTATTATCCAGGTGCCCTGGAATTAACAGTTTCTTTATCACATTTTCCATTCCAACAGAAATTCAAGTGTAAACCTCAGAAACAGGAACCCGAAGTTCAAAATTATTCACGTAAAACATGGCGGAGCAGAACGAGATCAATTACTATTTTGCGAGCCTCCTTAAGACGTCCTGTCTGGCATAGATTTTGGGCGTGGAGTTCTGGATTTCTACTGGATTGTAACAAACAACAGTGAAACATCAGTCTATCCGCATGTCAGTACCACTAGTATAATCCCAAACAATGATATTGCCTTTCAATATCAACTTCTGCGTTATGGGGTCACATAGCGAATCAATAAAATGAAAAAAGATCTAACTCGGGCTAGTCAGGAGCGAAGGACAATGAAAATAGCCAGAGTCGAAGCGAGTGATCACCAAGAAGTTACATTTCGTTACAGGTGGAGGATAAATGACAAGCCAGAACAGAGCAAGAGAACTCAGGTCGCACTTAGACAAATACAAGCAAAGAATAGCAAGCCAGAGAACGAGCGAGCGAATAGTCCAACAGCATACAAGGACAGACTGAAGCCCATGAGAATCACTGTTACTTGAATATGAGCGAGTCTCAAGTTTTGGATTGGTAATGGGACAACAGAGTCGTATAAGTTTCCGAGATCTTCGAAAGAAGTGTGTTTGCAATCGAGTTCCGAAAAGCAAATATGAGTATATATGTGAGAACATACCTTGGAAGCTTGCTCTTTTCCCCCTGGCACAAAGCGGCAGATGACAGTCGAAGCCTCAAACCACCTCTTCGCCTCGTCGAACAAACATGAGCTGAAAATAGTCTTGCAGTCAGTTATTCTTCATCGTTGACATAAAATCTGCACAAACTGGAGGCATTCTGTACCGGTATTGTAAGCCGTGGCTAATAACCATTGGCGTTCATCTAAAGGATAAACCTGCCAAGCAATTGCCAGTCAACCCGGGTCCACACGTGAATATTGTAATTGGCATACTTCCTCATTGGGTGGCTCTCTGTGGTCTTGAATGACAGTCAAAGCTTGTTCTACATATCCAATGGCCTTGGTCCGATCAGTGACAGTATTTCGAGATAGGCTGATAGTGCAGATAGTTCGCAACCACCGTGAAAACTTCTCTATGGACAATGAATTGTGCTCTAGGCTAGCGCGCAAGATGGCCTATAATGTATGATCATCATGATTAGTAAGATGGAATCGATCTAGACTTGACGTTTTAAAGGCGTGTCGTTACCTCCAGACACTGGTAGAGTACTGAAAAGCTTTGGTAAGCAAAGTTCTATGAAGTGTGATAAAGATTTATGCGCACCATTCATGGGGCAAGAATTTTCAAGCCACTGTTCACATATCAGATAGACAATTTGAAATAGAACTAAACCGGACAAACCAAAATATCGGCGATAACTTCGTAGGTTGCTACTCCGGATGGTCCAGACTTTACGACCTCCTAGGGGAAAAGTCAGTTTCCAAGTGACGTGTCCCGTGATTTGACCTGCATCCATGACTTGCGATAATTCGTTCCAGTCCTTCAGATGGGAACAAAACTCGGCTTGGAAAACCCGAACGGTATGTAAAAAGTATTGAATACGTTGGCCATTTTGCGATCCTTGCAAAATATCCTTGTGGAGAATGTCCTCGATCTCTGACTTTGTTTGCTTGATCTCCAAAAGGACGGCACGCAATCGTTCCTCCTGCAGGCATACTTGATTTACGGAATCTCCAGGAGGACAATAGCTTACATCTTTGAAATTGTCTGTCAACATGCACGCTCTAGCAGCGAACACTATTAAAAATATTATGACTGGATGATCTCCCTGAGGATATAACTCACCTCTACCAGACACGGCAGCAAAGGAAGCGTTCGCAAGATGGAGAAACAGATCAGCATCCACACTGACCGGTGAAGTGAGGAGAAAAGCTGTTAATAACTAAGGTTGACCCAAAGTTGGATCGATTTTTCCGGAGATGCTACAAAGAATTTATTCACCGCTTTCGCAATATCGAACAGCTCCGAGATACGTTCTCCCGCATCTTCCCAATCGGAGCATCCTTGGACAGCGCAATTATAAGCCGTTCTCCACAACCACGACAAATCTTTGGAAACCAAAGAAGTGACCTTCTGAGCAACCGTAGCGTCCGTTAATATCCGCGCTGCATGCCAGTGGGCTTAATTCGATCATAAAGCAACTCAACGAACATGGGTAAACATACCGGTCCGAAAATGGTTGACAATATCGTCAATTAATATATGCCTGAGAAGTGAAAAGTTAGTAGCTGACAGCAGAATGTGAATGACATCACCTTGTTCCACTGGGCTGAGCAAGAATGTTGACCGTGAGTCTGATGATACATCGGACAAGGGTCATGGCCTCGATTACAACTTCTCCGTTCGACCCGACTTTCAGGGTCTTTAGCAGGCTTTCCAGAACGGATAGAAGGACGTGTTTCAGTTCCAACCGATGTGCAATCTGTGTGGCTAATAGCAACATCCTACGTTCGAAGTCCGGCGTTTTCAACAAATCTTGGATAGCCTTGATTCCTACAATTTACTCATAAATGTAAGGTCTAAACGTAGAAAGCAAGCTCGAACCTTCATCTTCTAAGCCTACCATAGTAAATTTGATTACGCCAAATCAGTACGATTCACATGTGGCTGCATGGGGGAATCCGGGACAAACCTTGGTGGACAGCAATAAGAAATATCACATAATGCGTAGTTGCCTCGTTTGCAGGACAACGTCGGATCATCGTGCTGGCTTGGGCAAAGTCTCGCTTCTCAATGTAACAGAGAGATGCCTTGCGAAAGCATTTTGTGACACTCGGAGGATTAGTCGCCTGAAAAAGTTTATGACTTCCTGCAAGATACCAGTCAGCAGCTTCGGACCATTTCTTCGCCTTGTACTTGCGTCCGCCGTATTGCCACATGAGCTATATTTGTATGGGAGAAACCTCTAAACTCGTCATTCTAGTAGATATCAGTGTACGTACAGTGAGGCAGGCTGTACTGGCAACGCTGGTGAGTTCTATGTCCGCATCGTGGATAGCTGTGTATGACAGATCATAAGTCGTGGGGTACGGTGGACGAGTCAGGATCAGCACGGACAAGTAAAAGCGGACTCCAGGGTTTTCACAGCCGTTGAACTGTTTTCGTCTTTTGATAGATGAACGATCAATGATAAAATAAGTCGGTGTACATGGTCCGACTCCGTCTGATAGCATTGCAGGGCCTTTCCCAAGCAATGTCTATGGGCTGAAGTCATTGTTACACTAATTCGTGCACCCCAAAGTTAATCGACTTTCGAAGTTTTAGAATAAAAAACCCACTGATTTGCTCCAAGTGTCTGTAGTTCTTGCAAAATCCTGTGTCAAAATTTAATCATGCGCACGTCGTCGAAGGATAAGTACATACTCAGTTATATTGTCCTCTGATATTTCCATGTGATCAATGATTGACAAGAACGCTACGAAGAGAAGGTGTTAGCAGAAATTCCAAATCAGGTCCCAATTTACCATTCAGCAGAGCAGCTTCGCCTGTTTTCCTTCGCTTCAACACGGCTAGTCTCAGCCACCGAAGCTCTTGAAATTCGGCGTTCCCCTTGCAAATGATCGCCAATGTCATTTTCTCTTGGAAGAACGGTAATTGATAACAACCCTACATGATCTTTGCTAGCATCGATCGTGGGAAGCAGCTCATCGAGGACTGCTTCCGCACGGTCGTAAGACTCTGACAAAAAATAAGCTCTCGCTGAACAGAAGATCAATTTTCGGCTGAAATTTGGTGATGGAAGCTACATAATTACCCATTGTTCTCAGAATGGATATCTGATGTGATTTCCTGTGATCAGCATGACCTATACGAAAAATACAGAACATCTTACTTTCAACTCGGAGAAACTGGCCTCTTCATCCGCCAGCTGCTCTGCGACGGAAAATGCCTTCTGCAGCCATTGAGTCGCATCCGCGGCTTTGTAGTCAACCTCCTCAGAGGTTTTCTCCAGTATCGATTTCCCAATTTGATGGAACTTGTAAGCGAGCATTGTCCGCTGTTTTGAAGGGCATGTCAACGGACTGTGGTTCGTTTCCTAAACCAACGTACTATATGGGGAGGAAGCTGCCCGATTTCTTGATCTATCGGTCGACCATGAATTAAACGTCAAACGGGTGCAATTCAAAAATCTTGCCTGTAATCTTTCGCGACATGTAATCTGACACTGTATAATTACTCTCTTTCCACGCCTGCAACGAGTCGATTACACTGAGACTTTCTGAGTGAAGATACTTACAGCTTCCATTCTAGCAGAATAATAAAGAACAGTAGCAGAGGTGACGGCGCGTCGTTGGGTATCATCAGAGCAGTTAATGTTTTTCAGTAGCGCTTCATACTATCAAAAAATTTCATGCATTTCAGTGAAGATTAAAGTAAATCGTACTTTTGCTGCGCTCGTCAGAACGCTCGCTGCTATGGCGGTATTTCCTAGTTCTAGACAAGAGAGCATTCAGTAAGACACCGAACTGTAAAAACAAAGATCTTTTACCAATAAATCCCATCCCAGTTTTGTTGGCGACGTGGAGCATGTGTATGAGAGCTTACGTGCAAACAATCATGAGGACCCGTCACTTCTGATAAGACTGTTTGTAGAAACACACTGTCTATTCCTGGTTTAACCTCTATCCCTGCCTCAATGAGTCGAAACGCAGCAAGTCTGACTAGGTTCGATTAATAACATCAGGATATTTACAACAGAACAAGCACTCACGAGCAGCTACAAGGTTTTCCGGTCCTTCAAAACTCTTGCGCAGGAGACCAGAAATATTCCAAAGATTAACTCCTTCAAGAACGAGACCATTTCCTCAGTTGAAGATATGCAGGTCCGTCAGATGAAAACTTTGAAAAGGCTCAACCTTCTTGATCTAGAGAATCTGCAAGATCATCGCAAGTACCCCTAGTCGCCTTCCAACGCTGTTCCGTAAAGGACGCTGCTATTTCCGCAATTTTATTTAGCTCTTGGATTATAGAAGACGAATTCGAGCGTAAAGGATCATCAATTAATGGCTTGCATTTGGAGAGTCGTTCTGAAAAAAAAAATCAAGTTAACCGCACATTGAAGCACGAAGCACTTTCAAATCACCCATTATCGATGAATACAGGATTTTCATTTCGTTGGGAGACTTTTTTCTTGACGAGGACATCTTACAAGTGAGTGTTACTATAAGTTGTTATATAAACGAGTGAGAACGCTCGTGACTGTGACTTTTCGCGTCATACACGTGGTTATGCGCACTCAGTATCCTAGTATCCACAATTTTTTTATTAGAAAAACGAAATAATGAACGATGCCGCCCTACCCGGACTTCCTCCTGATGCATTGGATCGCATAACACTGGTGAGTGTGAGGGAAATGGATATGTTGGGATGACTTTCTCACCTATGTATAAGGAGGCAAGAAAAGAAGGTGTTTTCGCGGGTCTAACCTCCGGACTTGCCTCTGGCGAGTAATTTTTCGCTTTCCAAGACTTAGTGTTAATCAGAGAGCAATGCTTTTTTGTCCCGCTCATCTCTAAACCAGCCATCATTGGTTCACGTCTCTTTTATTTTAGAAGGAATGTATCGCTCTTCACTGGTGCCCGTGAGTATATGCTTAAATTATAGAAAATTCAAGTATGACTCCTACATACTTTCTAGTCGCGGGAGTTCTTTCCGGCTATCTATTCACTCGGGTGAGTGCTAGGACTCGTTCACATTCGGCTTGAGGGAAATCTACTGCCGTCTTCATCTGTTTCTAATCTGTTTTACTGAATTATTTTACGATAGGCATTCAGAGATTCAGCCATCTCTAAATTACAAGCTGAATTTCGCTCACGAGAATTGACCTACCGAAACGCTGATGTGAACTCCGAGCAAAGACCACCTTCATGAAACTAACTCCGTATCCTCTATTAACTTCCATGGCCACACATTAACATGTAGAGCCTTGTATTTGACGCATTGCATCTCATCTCCATCATCTTTCTATTTTTCGTCTCAAGAACAGATAGGAATCGGACGCCGAAAGAGAGTTCCTCTTTTATTGCTACTGCACAATCTGACATGCGTGAAGGAGAAGAAGATCCTAACCCTACTAGGAGCCATGGGACCATTGTGACCATCGTATGTCACTGTGCTTGTGTTTCCAACAGTGTTTCAGGGATGAGGAAAGAAGTGGCCGTCCACGGTTCCTTCTTGCCCCGTTATTTCCTGGATAAGATATACGATGTTCATCGATGATCGCCACTGGGAACAACGTAAGTAGAAATTAGTAAGGGCATTCCTTAATCTCAATAACTGATCTGAAGACGGACATCCGTAAAAAGGAGTACCTTGGTTCAAAAAGGGGCTACCTTCTGACCCCGGTCACGACATGGAAGACGAAGGAAACGTGCGTCGGGAGTAAATGCCGACGACGATGAACATGATTAAAGAAACTTTGTCAGGCTATCGTTCTGAATCCGTCATCTATCTCGTGCAAATGATTCAACGGTGAAGCTAATATATTCCAAATTCACTCTGAGAATTCTATAGCGCCAGAAATGTCACTCGAAGTTCCGCCTGGCTATGTAATATGGACTTTGCAAGCGGGCATCAAGATAATCAAAAACGACTAATCGGTTCGAAACTGAACGGTAGTCGATCACTATCCGTGGTGTGGTTTTGAGGGTTCTTTCTCTGTACTTAGTTCCGAGAGAAACCGTCGTCGACATTCTGACACCTGAGATTTTGGTCAACTTTTATCCACCGGGTAAATGCAAGCTGAAGAGTTGCTGGCGACAACCGATAAATGTTTTTTTTTCCATTGCACTAATTTGGAAGGGATTATTCGATCCACACCATCCATATTTGCGCTCTTGCGCCACATAACACAATATGAATGATCATGGGTCTGTTTCGCAGTGGCTTCAAGTTACGGAACAGTGACCCTTTGTGATAGATCCCTGTCTGATTTTGAGCAAGAAATTTAATAAGTTGGACAGATAGTATTTTGATAGATATCACTTTTCGGGTTCGAGTTGACCTCCAATATGAGCCCAGACGACTGGCAGAGTTTAATGTTGGAGAACTAAGATACATTCACTGCTCGGCTGACGCCTATGCCCGGGCATCTGTGGGGAGTCAGGCAGGTCAGGCCTCAGGTCTCGAAGGTTTTTTAAAGTTAACTTATTAATTTAAATTAGGCCACAATTATAAAAAACAGACTAACCATTCTCTTTCCATAAGAAAAATTTACCTAGTAATATCCGAATTCATTGTAAATTATTGCGTAGTGACACTGCCAGCGGTAAACCAATGATATATTTAAGTCGCAGGGCTCAAGCGCTGCTGAAGAATGATGATGGTTACCTATAATTTGAAATGTCCATCGGGGAAGCTCCGGAGTTTCTCTGCCTTGCCACAAGTTTTGGCGTGCGCTCAACGTGTTTTTTTTTTCTTTCCTGTGATAAACTTCCACGCCAACCCCAGTTGTTGAACAACTGGGCCAGATTACCGGTATCATTTTGTTGTTCGTAACCTTTTCGTCCGCGTGCCGCATTACATGGACACTCAATTGATTTCTATACGGACAACCCTCTACAACCCTGTCGTTTAATTGCAGTGTAATTGTCTTTCAAATTGGAGAAGTCATCAAATACTACTGGTGCGGTTAACTCGGTTCGGCGTACAGAAATCAACTGAATTTGTTACGGAATTTCTCAGTTCTGTGGGTCATGTACTAGGGCACGAATTGTATAGGCCTAACCAAATACCTAGAGCCGCGAAAGCCCCTGAAAGAAGGTCACCGGCTCATTCATTCACGGGTTTTTTGATGATCTTTTTTGCCTTTTTTTCTCTGATACACCTGATGGCAGTTGTGTCCCGACTCCCCTCGTCTGAACTATAGAGCATGGTGTCATTAATGTTTATGTTCTTATTCCGATTTATTCTTTTGTTTACGATTTATAGATATGTACTTTTTGGGAAAGTTCGCCGTGTTGGCAACTTGCGCTTGACCCGTTCAAAAGCAGCCGACAAGCGGCCGACCCGATTTCTTGTATGAAAGGCAAGTCCAAAAATAGGTATGATTATTGCAAGCGCCCGTCGCTACATACGACTTTAGCACGCTGCATAATATTTCATCCCGGTTCCAAAATTCAAACGATATCGGATTGATCTATCAAGGATCGAACTTCCTCAAAGGAAGAGTTTGAGATTATAGCAAAACCTACTCCTAAGTATAATAATAATTTTTTACCTTAGTCTAACGCTGCAATATTTAAACTCGTAATTGGTGGACTTTATAAACTATAGGCATGAAAAGGAAAATGTAGAAGTTATGCATGCAGAGAAAAAAAATCGTGATTGGATGCAAAATGATTTTTATATGACAGTATCGTGATGAAGAAAGTCGCTGGGGTGAAGATTGCGTAGGTATGGAGAAAAAATGCTGTTGTTGAGTAATGCAAAGATAAAAGGGGACAATATGAAAAAATAACACAGTGTATGGTAAATAATAATAACCGACTTAAAGTATCGCTAATGAATGACGCAGAGGGGCCAGGGGCAAACACATCGCCGTCAGGGAGTGATCGGACGAACGCCTAGAGACGCTTTCCCAAGGTAAAGCGTCAAAAGGGGAAAAGGGAAAATAATAAAGAAAGAAAAAGCCGGCAAAAGAAAAAGAATTTCAAAGGGGTCAAGGTCCGAAACTGCCATTCTCAGTACTTGCCATAATTAGCAGAATTAAGCTGTCCATAATCGCCGTACTTGTAGAATCCCGATGCAGCCGAATGGTAAGGCGAGTTATTCGTCGAGTGCGCACCATAGACGTAGGTATTCGAGACAGACGGCAGCGGTACCAGACGTGAAGCCGAAAAAACCTGGTTGGCGGCAACGGCACCGCTCTCCGTCGTTGTCGAGGGATAGACCGGGTTGCTCGTGATGGGAGTCGAGCCATATGTCGAATATGTGTTATTGTACCCAGCAGGCATCTGCATCTGCACCTGATGTACCTCAGGTGTCGCATAAAATTGCGCACCAACGCCAGGTGGACCGGCATTAGCAAACGGAGCAGAAGGAACATCCTGCGAGATCCGACGTTGTGGCGGTTGCTGGTGCTGCTGTTGCTGGTAGTATGGCGACGAAACCACTGAACCAGGACGCGTAGCATTGTTGCCAGACACATATCGGTGACCATAAGAGAGAGCATCAGTCGCATGGACCGTCGTCTGGGCCAAAGGGGACTCGGTATATTCCATCAACTGATCTTCTTTCTGTTGCTGACCCTCATACCACTCCGCCTGAACTCGAGCGTTCCCCGACACCGGAGCATGTGTCTGGTCTTGATTTTGAGCAGGCAGAGGTGGGTTTGCCCATACGTCATCTCGGAAATGCGGTAACGCCCCGGGTATGACAACACCTGACCCAGCAGTAGAACCAACAGGAAGTGGCATTACAGGGCTCGTTTGCTCGAATAGTGCGGCAGAGGAATGATGATGCTTCTGAGATGGGGTGGCGTGTGACAGACGCTGAGAATAACTCTGCACGTATCCTCCAGGAGCAACAGCAGGGATAGGGCTAACCGGCTTTGTGTGCGCAGTCAGCGAAGCGGGAATAGTTGTCGAAATTGGATAGCTTCGACTTTGGCCGCTGGTCATCGCCCTAGCAGTCGAAGACTGGCTATAAGAGTACAATGGCGCACCCTTCGTGACAACAGCGTTCAGATCCGCATAATCATACCCATATTTGATGGGTTGGGCAGCTTGATACCGCAGCTTCGTCTTTCGCGCTCGCGGCTCAAAGTAGAGTTCCGTATCCGCTTCAGACTCTGCTGCAGTTTCACTATGCAATTGCCGCGATCTCGCACGTTCGCGTTCCTTCTCATCAGCGTTGGGCGAGGATGCGAGGGTGTAGAAGAACAGATTCTGTCAGACGCATAATGTCAGAAAATAATCCAATTTTTGAAAGATGAAGTGAATATGAACCTTGGGCAAAGCCATTTTGTTTGCCTCATCTATCGAATACGCAGCCATCAACGTCTGCGGAACCACCGTCTGAGTAGATACAGATGCGGGTTCAGCTTTTGCCCTCTTCGATCTTCTTTGCTCGTCCATCTCTCTCCATTGTTGCTCCCTTTCACGCCCCTCTCGTTCAGCCAGACTCATCCTCTCAAAACCACCAAGGCCGTCCAGAGGACTGGGGTTATTAGACGACCGCCCAGTCAATGCACCTGAAATGGAAGACGTGGTTGATGCAAACTCTGGGATTTGCAGACCTTGTAAACCCGCATACATTGATGTTGGCTTTCTCGATTGTTCTACCGGAGGAATGTACGACGAGGGCGGTGAAGAGAATGCATCCGCAGCAGAACGTTTAACTGCCGTAGTCTCGGAAGTAATATGCGGGATGTTCAAACTCGGTGTTGACGAAGAAGGATAGGCATAACTAGAAGAAACGGGCAAGGGTTGAAAATATTGTTGAGTATATGCGGCTTGTTCTTGCTGCTGCTGCTCTCCCCGAGCTTCAGTAGCAAGATATGTCTGATGGGGTTGCTCAGGCTGCGCGGACGATTGTGGCTGCGCATACCCACTGGCACCAAACCGGCTCGTGGACGAAAATGTAAACGCACGGGGTGAAGTCGACCTTGCCCGATGCCGGAACGAATAGACGGCTTCGTTTGATACGGTCGTCGCTGATTGTCGACGCCCGAATGGATCAGGAATCGCTACAGCCGAGGCGTTGGCAGCAGCGGGAGTGGCGTAGGTCTTGTTCGACAATCCCGTACTTGATATGCGATGTCGGAGACTATGCACATGGTTGACGTGCTGTGGATGATGAGGATGCCAGTACTTTCCGTCCCTCTCACCTCGCATACCCCTCCTCGCAGAGCTGGCACCACGCCCACCACCGCGCAGCAACCGTCTGGCATCGCGCTCTTTTGCAATGACGAGGCCTTTTAGCAAATTCAACCATGATGCATACGTTGTTTTGTCAACGTAGAGGTTGAAGTCTACGCCAGTAAGAAACTCGCGCTCCATGCAGTTAATTTCGTCCAGCGAGATCCCTGAGACTTCGGACCATGTCTTGTTCGTGTAGGTGTTGCTAAACCCAACTACGTCAGAACCACGCTTAGAAGGAAATTAGGCTGCTCACTCATCCAGGAATTTATTTGCCATCATTAGCCCTGCCACCGCAATCCTGAACTCGCTACCAGGTTGTGCAGGCATATATACATTTTTCTCCTTCAAACGGTGAATGTAATGCAAAGAGAGGACGATAACACTCTGTGAGACCTGTGTCGTTTCCAACAACTTTTGCATGAATGACACAAATGCAGCTGTCGCAACTAATTGCAGCGTTGTCACCGAAGATACTCCTTTAGCCTTTGTCAACGACCCAGCCACATCGTCATCCACACCTAACGATGCCCTCGCATGCAACGGGATTTGAAACCACAAATAACAGATCATTTCACACGTCTTTTCAGCGACGAAGTGTGCCGAACGTGTCCGTGTAAAATCTAGCCAGTCAACAAGATACGGGGGTGGAGCGGGTGCCAAAGCCAAAGTTTCGATGGTAGAAGCGGCGGCTGCAGAAGTGTGGGGCGTGACTCCAGGTGGTTCCGACGCGTCCATCGATGTAGGTGATGACTCGAGAGGATTTGCTTGGGGCGGGGGTTCAAGATACGTTGTTGATGGCAGATGCGGGGGTAATTGGGAATGGGCAGCATGGTTGTGCATAGGCTCGGCATTGTACTCTGTCAAAGAAATAGACTGAGGCTTTACCTGAAACAATTCCATGTCGGAAGTTTTTGCAGCGATCTTGGGCAGTGCGATGCGGGAAGAATGGGGAGGAGATGACTGTGGGTAGGGATTGTCTTCAGGCGGTGTCACTATAAGGGACGCGTCAATTAAGGAAATCCTGAACGGAACAAAAGGGCCAAAGCTGGGGCCACCTCAGGGATGGAAAAGCAATAGTACGTACAAGGAGGAAGATTATAGATATGCCGGTCAAGGTGTGCTATTGGTGGCAATACCATTGGTGAAGAGGGTTGTTCTCTGACATCCAAGTCGGCAACCATTTTAGAAGGAATCTTTGATGAGGAAGGGCGACCACCACTGGTGTAGTTCCGAGACCCAAAAGTGGTTGACATTGGTGGTGTGAGTGGTGTGGACGACGGGGGGTCCAATTTTGAGGACGACCGCCACGACCAGGCAAGAGCATCAGGCCTAATAGAAGGCAGGGTCGCATTCATGGCCAAATAGTGGTGAGCGTAAGCGACCGGGGAGCGGGGAAGGTTGAACTGGGCAGCAGCAGTATAAAAGGCCATTAACCTATTAAGGAGAGTTGGAGAGGAGTAAAGATAATTAAAAAAATAGAATAAAAAAGAAAAAGAAAAGATGGGTCCATATACAAGGGATAATGTGTGTGACTGGTCGGTCACGAAATAGCCGAGGAGTGATCAAATGGAATGGATATCTACGATATTCCAAAATGGTAAATTACATTCTCCGAATATGGTCGACCCATGGTTGGCAGAAAGGAAGGCTCAAGCGGACATTTGATGATGATGGATGTCCTGTCCAGACTGTGTCCATTTCGGAGCAAGTGCGATGAGACACCACACATACGTATAATAGAAATAAATAGAAACAATTCAAATCCGTCTACAAACCCGCCATCACCAAGACTTCAATACACCGCACTGCCCCATTCTCTTCCGTATCCTCTAAACTACAGCAATCCTTTTCTGCTCCTAGTATATTGATCCTGTGCCGAGTGGAACGTCTCACAGAAAAATATCAAACCCTTGTATCCATTCTAAGACGCCCAGATCCCTTCAAGCTCATCCTCACACACCATTGTAAATTAAACGTATACCGGTCAGGTACATATTGTATTCGTGCCACGGTACCATCCATCCTGTGTAATCTTATCCCTGTCACGCAGTCGAATCCGCGTTATTACAACTACTATCTTTCCCATATGAAGACTCTCTTTCTCCCTCAGCTTCGCCGTCCAAGAGTCAAAATGGTTCAAGCCCGTCTTATCGATGGGGATCGATGATCGAACCTAGGTCGGAGTTGCTTGTGTAGTGTACCCAGAGTCAAAATTGGTAACCGCATAGGACCCCTCCTGACTACCCGTTGTTGAAGGTTCGAAGAGAAACCACTGTTGCATAAAAACGGAAGGCTTCAACAAAGACGCTCTGCCGACATGTCCGGATATGTATGTATTCTCACCATAAATCAAATGTGTATGCCCGCCCATCCCTTCGGCACGCACAAGCGAGAGGGTTTGAAATGCAACGAAGAAATTTGATGCTATTGCATTGCATTTTTCAAATAGTTTGGGGATCTTCATGATCTCAGTTTAGCAGTTCTCATTCCAAAAAAAAAACACTATCGGAATAACAGATATCAGAAATGCGCACACAATTTATTAAACATTCACATTGGCGCGGGATGTTGAAAGATAACATAGATATATTTTAAATTCAAATCTCATATGCATGCCAAAAACCAATTCAAACCGTTATGTAAGGAGCGCTTGCAATCAAGCATTGAAGCAACAGTGTAGTTACAATTCCGCCACTCAATGTATTGGGTTTATACTAATACAGAAGCTAATATATGCTTGACGGTCTGACTCAGAGTCGCTGCCAGTTGGGAGTTGAGTTGACGTTAAAGCATACAGAACAAAGAGTCTCAGAGAACTCGGAGAAAAAGGTCCAATACTCGAGTTCTTGTTGCTATGACTGTTTTTTACCCTTCCTTTGCTTTCATTTCCTGATATGAATATTTACTCTAAATAACAACCATATATTCCAGCTTAGCATCATTCACACGCGATGCCATCATTCGGCATAACTCTGCCGGGGATTCCCCAGGGATTCCCCATAGCCTTACCAGCCATCTTGTACCGTTTTAGAACGCAATTCACGTGCTTTCGTCCGCTTTTGGATAACACCCCAAACGTTTTTCGTTGAACTTGTCGAACTCGAACTGAATGCTGTCTCTTTTTTTTTCTTTAGTCCCTCACTCATTGAAGCCTGATCGCTACTTAAACACTAATGTCATTGCTCTGGGGCTGTTCTTTTTTTTCTCTGTACTTTACTGCTGCAGTGCTCTTGTACATCATGCGTCAGAACTCGTTCAATCCACGAAAAACAACATGTTCTAGCAAAGTTGCTTATCCTTTGTTGAAAACTTGAAATGAAGTTCGTAAACCAGTCAAAGCTATGATATGGGCGCCCAATGTCCAAAAAGCCGGTCACCATCTTTGACAACTTGTTACTGGCCCACGACACAAGGTCCTTTTGGCTCTCGTCACAATCGACTATTCTTGGCTTGCTCGATTTCGCTTACATTTTCTGTGAGAGCGAACAAAAACGCCAGAACAACTTTTTTGTTACCAGCCTTTCCTAAACCTTGCCAAAGAAAAGATCTTCCTATCATTTCTTTTTTTTTTCTGACATATGTTGAACAGCAAAATCTTTTCTTTTTCCTTGGTGGCACTCGTCAGGATTGTTGTCACCGATAATCTTTGGACATGGGGACATCTCATTTATACTTCTTGCCCCTTGGAAAGGATCGGCTTACCCACCTCCTTTCAAACGATAATCGTGACAGACAGGTTCAACAGAAGCCAAAACCTCGGTAATACATAATGTCCTGTGCAAAAAATTCACACCGAATGGCGTCCCCGTCTGTCAGTTGTACGTGTATAGGTTTTGACTGATAGTAGCATCTTCATCTTGCTTATTCCCCAGTTGATTGGACCTTCCAGGTAACTCCAGTCTCATCCCAAAACTAAACGTTTCTGTGCTGTCACCCCTAGCTCTTCATCTCGGAAATAAGCGCTCGAAACTGTGCGCTTAATTAAATATCGTTGGTTTCTGAAGTTATCGATTTTATGTAATAAAAAGATAAGACTTATTCTCTCCATAAAAGGAAAGCTTCGTGTCATATCTGATCCGGTCCGAAAATGTACTTTTGATCCGCGACTGATGCCAATTTTTTGAGAAAGGAAAAGAAAAGAGGTTTGATCGTCTTTCTGTTACACCGGAAAGATTCAGAATGGAACCTTTACATAGCTACTTGGGTCAATCACCTTGATCCTTCCCGCAGAGTAACCGCTGACCACGACCAAACGGAAGAGTTCCAGTCTGAGATTGTGTTATTCGTAGACAAGAAACCCGACTGATACATTCACCTTGAACTTCGGGGCTTTTCGGATGCTGGCTGTAGTTATTAATTACACCACGGAACGAAATTGTCTTTGAATGGGAAACAATATCTACACAAGTTGTATTCCCATCAATTTAAATTGTTATTATCCCAATTTGCTAATTCCACTCACGATTCGGCCGCACAAAATGTGAGGAAATTTTCCCTACAGAAAATTTTTCTTGCCAAACTAAGCTCAATTAAACTCAAGGCACATCCCCTGATGTAAAGATGACTCAACGATCTGAGAAAGGCCCTCACGGTACAGCCTTTCTCTTTATCCCGTCTCAGGGAGCAAATGTACTGTAATACAATGGTCGTCACGTTAACGTCAGAGATATGAGCTCTCACCAATTGTATCTTGTCCTGATAACACTAGATTGGGGATATCATATATGGAGTCACCCAAACAAGTTTCCCTTATTCTGAAAAATTGCAGCACTACTGTTCTTCTGTGCTTTATTTTAGTACACCTCCTGCGCGCTCGTCACGAAACGAGAACGTCCAGCTGATGTTTCGAACCCTCATACCATTCCATTCCTCACCCTTAGGACAGAGATAATGCCGACCTCATCGGCAAACCTCTGGAATTTTTTACAATTGTAACCATCTTGTACACGGCAAATTATTTGAATTTGTCTCGCTTCACGCGCTTCTACGCTTTTTATGCAAGTCACCTCCCCGGAAACCGATACAGCGCGCAAGTATATGAAATTTCGAATGCCAGAGTCACTTCTTCAGCGCCTCTTCGAGCGGTGTTGCAGCAGAGGTGTCTGAATCCAAACATCTGAACGCAAGTGTAATTCAATACCCAATTATTCAGATAGAGTCATAAATACTTGGTATAAGATGGTTATACTATCACCGAATGGCGAAAACCACCCTCTCGCCTAGATCGAATACTCTGTGGGTGGCCCCCAATGATCTTACTAAGTTCCGTACCGGTTATCCATTGAGTTCGAACACTTATGTTTTCTGTTGAATCAGACGTTGACTTACGACTCCGAGTGCTTGAGAATCCCTCCGTTTTCTTCTACGGATCGCATCCCGGAATCGCCGTCGAAGGTTGAATGGGCAAGCACGTTATTAATATCGCCACTTTTTGAGTGGCAAGCGGTCCAACTCTCCTGCCTCGTTGATTAGAGTTCCGAAGCTTTAGATCTACCATAAACTGAAATGCTATGTCAGAGTGTATGAGCGCTTCCAGTGGATATTTCTGGCGTATTTATCTGCGTATTACGGGAAAAACAATTCATGGCCAGTGTCCTCGCCCATTGCAATAGATGTTGACTCGAATCTCCTTAAGGTAAAGCTCAAGGACAAAAGGTTTTGAAGGGGTTAATGGGTCAATGGTTTACATTTCACGAACAGAAAAATGGGAAACTGATTGTTTTTCGCGACCGCGAGCATATATTTGGGGGTCTGTCTGTACCATATGCTTGATCGTCTCCAACCTGCAATTTAAATTTGAATGAAACGTGGAGTCAGGACAACTGCACAGGAGCAAAAATGGATCAATCTCCACCATGATACGAGGGTCTCTGTAAAACTGCTGCCCCATAGTACTAGGGCCAATAAACCTTTTAGTGAAATCTGACAAAAAAAATTGCACATGAGAATTTCTGATCGGAAATCATTGAATTCTGTTTGACAGCATAAGAGCAACACAGCTAGCATCCTTTGGGAAGTGTTCAAATTCTATTATCACATCGTTTGACATTGGAGTTCTGCACTGCTGTTACTATTAAATTAGGTTTCCCAGATAAACTAATTCTGTTAGTAGAACCCAAGGGAATTTCGCTACCCGCAGACCAAAATGAAGCACTGCACCCATACATTTGTATTCGGCGTTGTCGCATCGTCATAACATCACGAATCATGATCAGGATTTGGTTTAGATAACCAGAAAACGAGAATGGAATTACAACATAAATTGCGATGGTTACCTCCACAGCTTGGTGCAAGGCACTATTGTAGGGGTATCTGTGGATGAGTTACGACCGCCATCAGATGATGGAGCGCCATTTCCAATGTAGGAGCGAATTTACAAATGAACACTTAGCATTTTACATAATATTTTGATGCCGAATTTGTCAGGGGCAAATAATATCATGATGAAGCATTTTGACAAATCAAGTAATCCTGTGTTACTGGACTATTTACCGAAAACTTTCAGTAAGTTTCCGGACCAATTTCCAGAGATGAAATTTGCAATGGGGATAAATCAGTTCGTGCAATAAATTGGACATGAAGTGGCAATATATATTCAATGCTTTTTTAAGCATCCAACATGATGCCCATTCTAAACACAGCTCTTACCTATGGACATTGGCAACAAGCACCACGTCAGAGAGAGTGGCTGAGGAAATCGGCAATCTATCTATCCAGAGTCAGAGTCCGGACAAGCCACATCCGGTGAAGTAAACCAGTAGGGCAATTGTGACACGGAGATTTGGACTGTGTCAATCTGAACATGGCACAGTGTACTTTTGACTTTTATGAAAGATCTCCGTTAAGGGGATTTCCACCCTAGTTCACCATTGAAATTGACATTTCTATCGAATAAAACTAAGTTCTCTCCCGCGAGGCCATATTTATACGTCATCTTCAAGGTGATGATAGGATCTGCGTTGATCATTCCGAGTCAATGCTAGAGTTGGGGAACGGTGACACTTTACACCGAGTTAGTAGATTTTCTCACTCCGTAAACACTCAGTTGGAGTCTTGTCCACTTCTAGTTTAATACACTTTACGTGCCCTAGTAACCTATGACCTTTGAGCTCCGTACCTCAGGCCGCTAAAGCCACACTTTGGCTGAAGCTAGCTCACCATTAAATCCATTTTCTCATGGGAAAGCTTGGATAAATAGAGTCCCGATAAAAATCTATTCCTTCACAGTCGGATAAAATTTCCGCCTCTGTTGCACTGCTCGATGCCTTGTGGGCGCTTAATTGCCGGATGTGGCCTGAGCTAATTACAACCGAACAATACAATATATGCGACTATTATAAATGTCTCCGAATATGGCATACAGTACGTTTTGAATTCTCGTCATTAATGCCAGGTTACTCCGCGAGCTAGAAGTCTGCAGTCTGGGCAAGTTGAAAAACATTCGCATCACGCTTTGAGGGTTTGTTCTATTTAACCAGACCGGATATTTTAAACTCCCAGAGTTTATACTCGGCATGATTTACTCAAGGTGTAACTGACCATCTCCGCCTTTCATCAGTTTCACGCGCTGAACTTTAAAGGGCCTTACGTCTGAAAGATGGCGGATTGAACCTTCTAAACTTAGTGGGAGGAGAGAGTAGAACCGCGTGAAGCCACTCACTGCGAACAGCTTGTAGACTACCTTTTCCATTTAGAAGAGAGATGGAGTGGTTTCGTAGTTAGCGTGGAAGAAAACGATTCACCCCTCGAATTCAGCTGAATACAACCTCTTCTCTTCTCCTGTCAACCACTGAAGTAATGAAAAAGCAGTAAACAAGAACGTTGTCTTATTAATCAAACAAGTAGAATGCTGATAATATACCCGAGTCCAACCAATCATTAAACCTTGGGTGATGTAAGTGAGTGGATCGGGTGACCTGTATAATGAAGAGGTTTGGACTTCACGTGAATTCTGTTGCACACGGACGCGGGTATCCCAATCCCAAAAGCAAACTTCGTGAATCGCAATCTGTATCCCACAACAAATGTTAAGAAAACGTTCTATATTATATCAGGGCCACTGTGAATTCTGAGATGATTGAGGGCGTTGCGATTCGGACTAAGGTCCGACACCATCGCAGAACGGACTTCTCAAGTGCACCGTGGTAGGTGTGAAGTGACAACTTGAATAGAGCAGTTCAAGTTATCTTTGAAATGTATATTGTCGACATATTGCCAGGTCACACACACGGATGAGTGACCTGGGTGCTCGCTTAATTCAAAGAATTGGGAAATCGACAGAATTTTTGGGGTTGCGAGTCTGAGAAGATGTTGGGAACTGAACTCGAACGGCTGATGCATTCACATACCGGGAGTAGAGCCGGATTTGAAAGAGGATTACCACGTTTAGACTGCGAAGGTGAACCGAAAATGCTGATCGCGGAATAAATTTCTATTCATGGAGAACTATTGGCCGTCACAGTTGGATCTGTCCTGCTGCCTCCGAAAACCGGCAGGCTTGTGTTTCAAATTGAGATGACATCCACGGTCCGTTTTCAGATTTTCAATACTAGAAACATGGTGTCATTGTGGTAAAATAGAGGAAGTCGTGGATGAACGTTCGGTAAATCTCCAAAAAGGCTGCGGGAAAAACGGGCCGAGAGGATGACCACAGGTCGTGATCACAACCTGGGCTGTCTTGGCGCTGCATCGTGAACCGACCATCCGTTGGCCTTGGTCAATACTCTCGAAATCCCGAACCCAGTTCTCTCCATTTCTGTCGTTTAACTTCTCCTTAGATTTGGAATATATCCCCTCTTTAAGGCGGCATACCTTATTTGCGCTTTTTCTGGTTTCTCCGACCGAACTGGTGGCCAGCTGAAGAGCAACACTTGCGACTGCTCGACTAGCATACGAACATCACGGATTTCGAGCTTATCTTTTTTTTTTCGACAACGACCTCGAGAGCATCAAATCAGAACGACTCGCCTCGTCACTCTATCTCTCTTCTTGCAGGCCTTTTTCCGAACTAAATTAAAAACAACAAATCGATGGGGTTTAAGTTTGGGTCCTTCAATTCCATCTGCGAAACTGCAGCGCTCGTAATTTGTCCTCTCGTAGGCACAGATCAGGGCATCGAACCTAAATGTTACAGTCGTAATGTCGATGTTGCCGGGAAGCTATTGTTCCAACCATGTACGTTGCCCCTGATTTCTATTTTCTCGTTTGAATTCATCCTCCTGGCAGCAACATGTTTCGTACACATCGTGGCCATTATCATGACGGCCATCATGATCCTACACATCCGGAGCAAATATACTGCCGTTGGCCGCAAAGAAATAGTCATGTTTTTCTGGATGTACGCTGTCATAGAACTCCTTGCTATGTTCCTAGACTCGGGCGTCATTCCCTCTGGGAATGCAACATATCCGGTTTGTATTTTTCTCCTTGAATGTCACTCTCAAATTTACATTGTTTATATAATAGTGGTTTGCGGCGATATATACAGGCCTTGTTGCTGCAACGTATTGTTGTTTGCTCATTAACGGATTTGTGGGCTTCCAATTCGCTGAAGACGGAACCCCTCTCTCTTTATGGGTTTGTCAACTCCTTTGGAATAGCCCAGATTCTGCTTGCTTACGCTCTCCCCTCCTGGACAGTTTCTTCGCATCTCTTGTTTGTTTATCTTTGGGGCATCTTTCTTCATCGCCATTGCCACCTTCAAACAACTCTTTGGTTTTTCCTACAAATCTCCGATCGCGCTCTATATCATTTACATCTTGTGGCCCCTGGTCTGCGTCCCTATCTACATCATCTCACAGCTCATCCTTGTCTTTCGAACGCTCGAAGACCGGTGGCCCATTGGCGATATCATCTTTGGAACCGCTTTCTACGCTGGAGGACAGGTCCTTCTCTTCGCGTTCAGTGTTACGATATGTGACGCAATCAAGCATTACATCGATGGCTTGTTCTTCTTTACCCTCTGTGTTTTGTTAAGCGTGATGATGGTATATAAATACTGGGATAGTATCACTGTGGGTCATGTTTCGATCTTTTTGCTTACTTCGTCTTTACTGACTTTCGTTGCTTCAACAACAGCGCGAAGACCTCGAATTTTCCGTCGGCTCCAAGGCTACTGTCTGGGAAGTCAAAGACCCGCTTCTCACGCCTGGAGGTGATTACGAAGAAGACAACTCGGATCGATATACTTACTCCTCTGTTCCCATGGGCGGTATCCCAGCTGTGCCACCAGTGCCACCACTGATGAATACTGGTGGATACTCGAGCTCAGCGTCGTCAGGTTATTCGGCATACAAAGGACAAGGTGGAGGGCCTCCAGCAGGTGGATATGGTCCTGGGAAAGGGGCGCGAGGATATCCTCCTAGTGCGGGTGGTGGGTATTAACGAAGGTAATGTGTTACATATGGCGGACTATGCTCCTTTTCTCTTTCTTTTCTCTTCCTTTATTGTCGAGGTGATTCGGATTTACTTGGGTGAATAGATGACGTTCTTTTTCCTATTTTTTCCCTCCACGCTGACTTGGTACATCCTCGATCCTCATTTGTACATACCATTTTCTCTGAGATTACGAACGTTTTGATATTCTTACTCGTTCTTTAACCATCTGCATCGTATTACATTATAATTGTCAACACAAATCGAAGTGCATCACCGAACTCATGAAAAGAATACTGCTTTGACCCACGTATTGAAAAGCAGGAAGAGTTGAAAATTGTTCTAAGAGGCTTTGGCGGCAATTATATTGTTATGGCACCTCAGATGAATGGAATTGTCCCGAATGCCATCACGAAGATGGAACACAATTTGTTTAATACCTTCCATGACAGCAATTCCGAACTTCAAGGCCCTCAGGCCCTGACTCTGTTCGGTAAATCTCTTTGGATAAACGACATTGCCAGGGCCAACAAGCTGGATCTAAACATCCCGGCGTTTTATGATGAAGCCTACTATTTTTGGGTGACAATATTCTTCGCCGGAAACCGGACAGGGCTGAAAAATCGTCTTTTAGGACCACCGGGTTCAACACCTGAAATTCTGAATAGTGACTGCCTCTGCAAGCGGAATTCATTAAAACTACCTGCCAATGCTGAGTGGAGAAGAGTCGTGAACGCGTGAACTTGTGAACAGCGATGGGGAGAATCAATAATATTTGATTAATCCTAGGTTCATGTCGCAGGCCTGTCACTGGTAAGTTCAACGAACGAATTATAAGTCTTGCGCATCGAATCCTGCCTTTCTGATTGCGCAAGACAGCATTTGATCAAGAGGATGTACAGTTTCATCTCTTGCTCGAGGATGTCGTGACAGCGGACCAGGTCTTTTTGTGAACGCCAGATGCGGGGGAATATCCACCATGATCCAAGGTGCTTCAGAGCCTTGTTTATCTCGTCCAGGTCTCTACAAAAAAATCGAAGTGGTGGTCAATAAGGTAGGTTGGGTGGTCAAGGAGAACTTGATCAACATACGCATTCAAGCGTACGACGTGGTCCCGAACAAAGTCGCTCACATCAATCGCTCCGCCTTTGACTCCCGCATCCATGGCATTAACGAGCTGGTACGCTTGTTCGGCTATGAAGGTGCAGGCCTCCCGATGGCTTCTCGCTCGCTGATCATGAAGATGGCCTCGTTTTAGTGGCAGTTCATATCGGAACTGTTGTGTATTGATGCATAGTAACGAAAGGAAGCCCACACACCTGCGCAGCCTTGATAATATCGAGGGCAATCCTCCCTGAATCACTGAGCCCCAACTTTGTCTCTGCCACCTCGTCGCTCTCATTATCAGATGTGATCTGTGATAAGGCCAGTTGTGCGTATTGTAGAGTTGTATCAGCACTACTCGAACTCGGTATCTTTGGTCTGTCTTGGTATAGGGATTCCAGTCCATACGTCGCCATGATTGAGAACTTGGTGATAACGATTAACAGACAACAGGGTGCGTGTCTGCCGCACCATCGCCTTTTATCATCGGCGTTATCGTTCTATTCAATTTCATGGCTTATCTTAGCCACGAGTGCACTACACTATGGCCATATGAATATCTCATGTTAGCCACGTTTTCGGTGTGGGCCATACATGTGTTCTAATATCCTTTTATAGAAGGAGTGAAGAACCTCTGACATCTGTTGTGTATGAGCGCTAAATTTGATCGACTGATGGCGGACTATTATCGCGTGAGCGTCGTGTGTGAAAAAGCAGTGTGTGGGGGTGCCGAGCATGCAAAAACGCCCTGGGGTGCTCGTCATGTGTGTGAGGGCACCAAACACGAAAATGCACCTCACTTGGAGGCGAAAACGCGCCCAAGTTGAGCGCATTTTCATGCTCGACATGTGCAGAGGAAGACGAAAGACGAAAACCACCCAATCTGGGTGGTTTTCGTGCTTGGTCTGTGCAAAACGGCGGCGAAACACACCTTGGCAAGATGGGTGATTTAAGATCTGTAGTAGTCAAAAAAAGTATGATTAGTACATACAGAAAGGTTATATCATATGAAAAACGTACCTTGAGGTGTTTGGGTGACATCCCCAAAACCTTTTGTGCCTGCCTAATACCTATCCATCGTGTTATCTCGCCGATCTTCAGCCTTCCAGGCACCGTCTCGCGAGGGAGAGTTCTGTGGTAGGCGAATCCCCTCCGTCACTCGAAACGAGAGTAGTAACGACGTGCTTGTCATTCTAACCCGCCGAGGCCCGACAGTGTAAAGAACGGCGCGCACTACTTCAGCTCGACTTCCGGAGTAGCTGTTGATGATGTCGCAATCAGGTCATGGTGGTGTGACTGGACTCATTTCTCTTCCGAGTCGTCATGTCTATGATCTCTGCTGCGCTCGCCTCTTGTAACTCAGAGGAACTTCTCTCAATCATCAATGCCAGTCCGACTCTGGACACCATTTCACAGCTTACCGAC
>QDKV01005305.1_pt1 | contig 48862 bp, 65 predicted proteins | sample 1861101 | NCBI WGS metagenome assembly QDKV01 (sample SAMN04275158, study PRJNA302643) | Fungus metagenome, whole genome shotgun sequencing project. | isolation source: fruitbody | host: Mallocybe terrigena | place: Sweden | collected 2013
GAAATATTCAGAAAGAATTTACATGCGATTTCAGGCTCAATTACCACTGCGATCCAACAAGCTCGCAAAGTAGGAGGATTTAGTCTACTTCTAGATGTCGAAGTTGGTTCTGAAGCCGAGGCAGATGAAGCCATTGAAGCAGGCGCAGACATCGTCATGTTAGATAACATTGAAGGTGTTGAATTAGTGCGTGTGGCACAGACACTGAAAGAGAAGTGGAAGGGAAAGCGAAAATTCCTGCTTGAAACGAGCGGAAATATCACGGAGACAAACTTGCAAGAGAGGGCTATCAATGGTGCGTTGCTTGAACGACAACTTCTGAAAACGTTTTACAGATTTTCCTAGAAATCGATATTCTAAGTACAAGTGCTGTGCATCAATCTGTGCAACACGTTGACTTTAGTCTGAAGATTCAGAAATCAAAAGCGTAGACTATTCCCAAAAAGATGTCACTGCTTTAGATCAAATAAAGAGATAGCATTTCCGCCTCGAACACCATCTCTATCTTCCTCGGTCCAGCCTTGCGCGGATGCAATGGCATCCAAATTTTCGGTGACACCCTTCCACTTCTCTGCAGAAGATACCGGAGGGAAGAACGGATGGTCGGTTCCAAACATCATTCTTTGACTGCCCAAACTTCGATTTGGCACACGGATGGTGATGTCTCTCTTGCATATCCTTCTGCGCGAGAAATGACGTCGCTGACAAAACCAAGTTCCTCGGGACCATATGCGACTGCATCCAAGTAGAGTTTACCAAGGTAGTATCGAGCGTCGCGTTTCAACCTTGACGCGACGCGAGGGTCGTGGGCAATACATGACGCTAGTCGCGAAGATAGGGCAGGAAGAGCACCTCCTGAATGAGCGAGAAGGAGGCGGAGGTTAGGGAATTTGTCAAAGATGCCCGACAGGATAAGGCGCGCTGCGGCCTGTGATAGTCAGGTATATTGTAGCAATCATATGTCAGATAAACGTTGAGCTACGTACTGTGGTGGTTTCGAACGGAAAGCCTAAAGCAAGAGGAAGGACATGCCCGTTGTCCTTTTCGCCCCAAGCACTTCCATCTACACCATAATGAGGGTGGATGAAAACTACCAAGCCAGCTTTCTCGATCGCAGCCCATACAGGATCGAGAGCTTCATCGTCAAGGCCCTTCCCAATCCCTCGAGTCCCCATAATGAGGCCTCGCAGGTGAGGTAAGCCGGCTATTTGATGTACAATTTGGAGAAGGGCAGAGGTTGTGACTTCGGGGACGAGAGGGAGCAGACCGAATCCATATAACCGCTTGATGTCATGAGAAATGTCGGGGACATTGGGTGCGGTCGCGCAGTATTGTTCTAAATCTTCGTTTAGCTCAGTAGCAAGAGTCTGAGCTTGAGATGCTGGAAGAAAGTCTAGCCAAGGATTTGCCGTACTGTTTACGAAGTTCAGGGAATCGGTCGTGTTCTGTCACGACGATGAAATAATATACCTGACGACAGAAATATCAATCCCATGTCTATCCATGAATTTTAGCTTCTCTGAACGGATATAAGCCCTTCCTCGTGAATGCTCTGAGATGCATACCCTCTCTGTCCCAGTACTGTGGTCCTACGGGACGGCCTCCACTTGGTTCATGATCCAAAATCAACAGACGGTCTTCAGCCAGGCCTTCAGGTGTTGAACTTGTTCTAATGAAAGGTACAGAAGAGCGTGATCGTAGTACAGAAGCATAACGAGGGAGGTAAACGTGGGTGTGAATGTCGACCAGTAATCTGGATGTGAAGGACATGAGTACAGAGTAGACGCGGGAAAATTCAGGATTGACGATGATCCTAACATAGCCAGCTGCCCTCGCAATTAGGCGCCTTTGCTGAATTGTCAGATCACCTCCCCCCATCATCGAAATGTCGAGCAGTAATAACCCAAATCCAATCAAATCCATGAGAGCGGAGGTTTGTATTCATTATAAAGGAAACTCAGAATTTTTTGTTGAATTGTTGTTTGAAAAGGTTCTTGAGGTGGCAGCTGGCCTTGCAGAGATGCAAACGCGTCTTAACCAAATCTTGGACCGTCTGGACGACAAAGAGGAGGATCCCAGCATTTGGAAAACGCGATGTGAGAATTTAGAAGTTTCGTACAAGGAAGCGGTCACCAGTGCCAAATGGCTTCGCTCTCAAAACGCAGAGCTTGAGAAAAAGGTCAGCAAATACCAGCCGGAGATGAATAATGCCCTGGACGCGAGAGATGCCGCATTTAAAAGACTTAAGCATGCCCGGAAAGTAATACGGGATCTTCTGGAGGAACGTGTGAGTGAACCGTTTGCAATTTGATGTCTTGCGATCTTGATGAATGGAGCATTTTTATAGGGTGATATGAGTCCAAGGCGAGGCCTAGGCTTAATAACCCAGGAGGAAATTGAGCAGGCCTTGTATGATGACTTTCGCCGCGAAGACAAATCGTCGTCGTCTTCGTCCAGTGACAGGACAGTCGGTCCAACTGGACAATCTTCTTCAGACTCCGGCTTCAATACACCAAAGACTTTTCTCAGTGCGTCCGGGTCACTATCACCTGCTTTATCAACTGGCGGCTCCGTGGTCATAGGTGCCAAATCTCCCATTGCAACCACACCCTCATCATCAAACTCTAGTAACCTGATCCGGCTTTCGCCACATGCACATGTCAGTAGCAGTACAAAGAACTCTCCAGATTTTATGGCAATCCATTTCAAAAAACCCCCGGGGAGCGCAAGTATTTGTGAGGGACCTATTTCCTGGGACAAGCTTCAAAGGTCTTTACATTTGCAAGATGATGCTGTAAGGGCCAGAGTTTTTGTGTTATCCTTTCAAGATCCTGATGCATTTGAATGTTGAACAGATGAACTCGCTCCATAGGTGGGAAACACGCAGTTTTGTTATCATATCGGGCAGAAACTAATTCCACTATGGGGTAGCCTCGGGGAATCAATAGCGGTGACCATGCGGGTTGAAATCATGCGTTTCCCAAGCACTAACCAAACAGCCGCTTTCTTGCATGACCCTATATTTGTCGAAAATCGTGACCAGAAGAAGAGTTTCCTCCTTTGTTGGGGCCTTCCCGACATGAACGAGGACATTGAAAAATATATTTTGCAAAACAAAGCTGAAGACTCGATCTTCCACACATTCACTTTCCCGCTGAAAGAGGTTCGTGTTTTGGAAGCTGAACGCTAGGTCGTAGGGTTGATTGCTGATTTGTAGAATGCATGGTACTATATTGGGGCACTCAGTTGGTCTATCGTCGAGTTGGCAGATATATGGCCGCTTGAAGGGAAGGTACATCAATAATCCTCCATTTCCGAAGCTTTTAGCTGACAAATGCCCTGTCCATACGCAGAGTCGCACGAAGATGGTGAAGAAGCTCTGTGAGCGGACCCGCGGGGCAATCAGCGAGGATGAGATGGGCAAACTGCTCGACGCCGGGAAAATGAAACAGTTTTGTGTTGAACTGATTCGAGCCCCAGATCCAAAGATGTCTGTTGAATTTGCGCAAGCTATATTACATCAGGAGTCGTAGGAAGATGAACAATCAATTTTTGCTTGGATACGAAACAGCTGTTACATTGTTGTGACCAAAGTGACAGATAAACCCAATTAGGCTAATAATAACCTACCAATTTTCTTCAATCCCATCGTTCATCCAAATAACTATACTGCTTCTGCTCCTGGTGTGCTCTCCAGATTTCTGAGCTAAGGCGCCTTTTGCGGCGGTCCTCGTGATCTGCGTCGAAATGGTGGAAGACAATGCTTGCCAGTCCTTGGGCCGAATCTATACATTCCTTGTCATTGTCGTCCTTACCCTCCTTTCACTCTTTGCCAATCTCTTGCATGGAGAAGAGCGCCGTGCTCATGTTGATCTTAGCCAGCGCAACATCCAACTTTATCCAAGGCAGCAGGTGTCGTCAACCTCGTTTACCGCGCCCAATTCTTCGTCTGTGTCTGCTGGTATCACACTGGCAAACACCACGACTACATCATCGTCGCTGATGACAACGACCACTGCGGTTTCCTCTCCGCAACTCTCGGGTACGAACACATCCTCTTCGACGGGGGTGTCGTCAAGCTCGACACTGTCCTTCAGTGGCCCTTCGAATCAAACTTCAATGTCTTTTAGCACGACATCGTAAGCTACTCGTTTTGCCGCTCAGAAATTACCAATGAATCTAATATTCCAACCATAGTACTTCAGCTGTGTCATCCTCCTCCGCTGCAAGCCCAACGAGCGAACAATATTCTACGACATCTATTGCTGCAATGAACCCCTCGGACTACACGGGAAAGGATTACACATCTACGTCTACTGGAATGTCTCCTGCCAGCTCTTCTAACAGTGCAACGTCTACATCAACTTCATCTAAATCACAGTGAGTAAATGAGAATCGACCTATTAAGCATTCTAACCTATCTATCAAGATTTTGGAATAACAAAGGGGCGGTAGCAGTAACCTTCCTTTTCGTTTCGCTGTTCGTCATCGCTGTGCTGGCTTTTTTGGCCTTCAGAATGTACAAGAGAAGGAGAGACCGCAGGGTGGCTCTGGAAGACGCTGAATTCATGACGACCTTGCGAGACTCAAAAACGGGAAGCTTATCGCCATCGCTAAGTCTTAATGACAGCCCCATGGATCCATTTGCTCGTCGTGAGGTGGTGTATCATAATGTGCCCATAGGCACCTTAGATCCGCCCACTCAATCGACCCGACCTGTTCCAAACCCTCAACATTCTGAACCCAATCGTTATGTGCCACCTTCTCAATTACGGGGTACATCCGCTGCTGTGCAGCGCGACGTGTCCGAAATTCGCAGTTCGGGTTATCAGCCATCTTTTGATTCATTTTATGGTGTTTATTCTTCCCCTTCCAGTCCTACTAGATGATAGGCATTGTATGTCAGCCTTTGCTACTTTTTTGAATAGTTTTGGCTAATAATTCGGGATTATAGATTGGTCCGACTTAAACCCTGTACACTTTGGATGTACTATTTAACTATTTCATTTTATATTATAGTATGACACGTAGAATGTACAACGACTATCAATAGACAGGTTTCATTCCATTCTTCTGTGGCTGAGATGCTTTACCCAACATTTTATCAAATGACTCTTGACATTTCTAGGTCCAAGTTCATTTCAGAAATAAAATGTTTGTCAAAACCAGAGAATCACCTGATTTCTGGCTCTCTATGTTGTGATGTTTTGGAAGTGTCGCCAAACGTGTCTCAGCGCAAATGACCTCTTCACTGAAGATCAGATAATCTGCCGTGTTCAAGATCATGCATAACGATTTCTGCGTTGTCAATGTCAGTTTCGAGAGTAACATATTAAATTTATGGACAGGACGTGTAGTCGGTCGGATCATCTGAAACTAATTCTTTCAACCATTCCCTCACGATGATAATGACGGTGCTAACTCGTGGGCTTCACTTATCTGCTTCGAATACGCGAAAGCATCCCCTGAAGCTGTTCAAGCGATGGTATCAAGTAGGCAACGCTCCAGAGGCATTCCTAGAGCCTCTGGAACCGCATCCAGGAATAACATGCCTGAATCTTAATCGACCAAAGAGCAAGAATGCGATTTCGACCACCCTGTTGCAAGTGAGTTTGCTTCGCGCCAAATTACAGGTCCATTCAATATATCTATCTCAGCAACTCAATGACAGCCTGGACGCCGTTCGGTTTGACAAGAGGTGCACCTCAGCCTATACGATTTCTTGCTTTCTATGCTCATCTCATTCATGCAAGAACAGTGTCCGAGTACTCGTCCTTCGCTCAACTACTGTTGGTTCCTTTTGCGCAGGCGCCGATCTGGTTGAACGGCGTACAATGACCCAGACACAAGTAACTAAATTCCTCTCAGACCTCCGGGATGCGTTGGCAAGGTTAGAATCGCTTCCTATGCCGACCATTGCCGCTATCGATGGCCCAGCGCTGGGAGGAGGGTTGGAAATCAGCCTTGCCTGTGACTTACGCGTTGCAGGTTAGTTGGAATTCGTCAACATAGGCGGGAGGAAGCTCTTATGCTGATGTCACTCATTCAGGACCAGATGTTACTAAAATAGGACTTCCTGAAACAAGCCTCGGAATTATACCCGGCGCTGGTGGTACTCAACGGGTGACTAGGATATTAGGGCCGTCCAAGGCAAAGGACCTCATTTTCACTGCTCGCACGCTGACAGCTACTGAGGCCTTGGAATGGGGTATTTCTGTTTCTCCTTTGAAATTCCACTCTGTGCATAACCGTTTGTTCAAAGGTCTCGTGAATTATGTTTCGACTCCTGGAACTACAGCGTTTAACCGCTCACTGGAGTTAGCTATCTCCATAGCGAAAAATGGTCTGGGTTTTGTTCTGTTCATAACCTTTACATCAACACTAATTCGGTGTGTATTCAGCTCCGTTGGCCCTTCGAGCTGCGAAGCGAGCAATCTCGAGATCGGAAGATCTTCCACTAGAAACGGGTAACTTCTATATATGAGGTAAATATTCACCAATTGATGAACATTTCTTTCAGGTCTCGACTTTGAACGAGCGTCCTATGAAACGCTTTTATCGACCCGGGATCGGTTAGAAGCACTTGAAGCATTTGCAGCAAAGCGGAAGCCAATTTTCATTGGTGAATAATATAGTAGTACTTACAACATTGATGACTATTATGTGCCACTATTCATATGCCTGAAAGGTATCGTGAACGTGCTGGTGAGGCTGACGGGGACAGTGGGCATTGCCACAGTAATACCGTCCATCTTGAGGCCCTCCAAATCTTTCATCATTACACTGAGACGAGCGAAGCGATCTTTCAGTCCCTGTCCAGGACCGGCCTCGCTTGTGTCAGTTTCCAACGCATTGAAACCCTTCTCAAATGAACCCCAATCACTGCGAAGGGCAAGGTAGGGCTTGAGTAACGACGAGTCGATACGTCCCAGATAATTCTCCGTGATGTACGATTTCAGGATTTCAGGACGAACAAGGAAAACGTTGCCAAGTTGGCGGATGAACTCAAATCGTTCATGAAGTGCTGGGATGTTAAATGTGCAGATCGTATCTTGATAAGACTTGAGATCCCTGAGAATATTCAATAGTGCGTTTTGGGTGAATGGCCGACAGAACCTACTTTGCTAACATCAAACCTCCAGTTGCGCTAACGGGGAACTTGCGCAGATGTTCTAGCAAAAGGCTATAAGATGATCAGCAAATATTGTTCGCAAATTGCCCAAAAAAACCGATCTTTACCTGTGAAAAGCAACGCCAATCTCAGTCAGAAAACCCTCTAGATTCTTGCCGCTCAGATTCTGTTTTGAGGAGTCGCGAACTTTCTCTAAAAAATCGCAGCATGCAACACATGGTTCTGTGTTTACCCGGGCAAAAGAGAGATCGTCGTTTCTCGGCTTGAAGTCGTTACGTTTTTGTTTTGTCAACAGCAGGGCAAGCCAATTTATTATAGCTGCAAAGGGTATGAAAAGGGAGAGTGTCAAGCCTCTACCAAAACATACCGTCTGTCATTTTTTGAAGGAGATTATTGGCACCAGTTTCCATGCGAGTGACCGTTTGGTTGTTGAATACCACCATCTCTCGACGAATGGTCACTGATGAACTAGCAAGGGGCAAGAGAGCCGTATTGACATATTGCTGCCAAAGGTGACAAATCAAGTCGACAGAACGAATAATCGTCAAAGCTTGTAAACTAGGCTCTGACTTCGTATCAACTGCGTCCAATCGCGACAGAATACTGAATGTAAAGGAAAAGACACGATTGTCAGCGTCAACAACAAATCATTTCGAGAGAACTAACGTTTCTATCGCGACTTCGACGTATGACGTCGAGATTGCTTCGGCTAATATGCGTAGCAAAGTAAATGTGCTTTTGGGCCTGAAGAAACTACAATAAGACTCAACGACATTGTTCATAAATCTGGTGACTGACACATCATTTGGAGGACTGAGTTCTACGCATCGACCAATGGCCTCTGCGTGCCACTTGAGCATCCTTTCGGCCACACTAACGCTAAGAGCACCATATTCTTCACGAATTGGTTCTTCATTTGACTTATCTGCAATCCTATCCGAGTTGATGACCCCAAACCTTACAAGTGCAGCAGCAGCTTGCGCGGAAGTCGAACCAGCACCAGCAGCTGTCGTAGTGGTGGCGATCTGGTTTACTACGCGGTCGAACATTGACGATTTGGCTTTGGAAGCTTTCTGCAAGCAAAACAGATTCAGATTCGGCCAGTGATATTGTCAGGGGCAAGCACGCACATGATAGCGGACAAAACTGGTGAGCAAGTTTCCGTACAGAGAAACTAAGCTCCTGTTCTCGCGTTCCATATATCTCTGACCTTCAGTATAGGGAACAAAGAGTTCCTCCATCGCCGTTTCAAGCATAGCGCTGATAGAAGCCGACGGACTAGTACCCGTTATGGGAGCAGACCCTTGCAATGCTCGTCGGAATTCTGTGGCTTCGTACGGCGTTCGAGGTGTGATGTGAGGCAGCTCGTGTGACTTAAGATCTTCCACTAGTAGAGACGCCTGGAAGTGGACCAGTTGGAGGACGCGCAGGTAAGCTAAATCGGACACTTCAGAAGCTCTATGTAACAGTTGTTCCATATGTTGTAAAATCTGTAGAATGAATGGGTTACAGCCCTGATTGCTAGCTTATGAAAACTCTTACAGATTGAGCAAAAACACGTTGGAGAAAAACTTGCATGACAACAGGTGGATTTGGGAAAACCGCTTTTACAATTTGTGATTCGGTGTCCACCGTTGCCTTAATTTCGTCGAACAAGTCTGCCAATCCAAGTTCTGTTTTCGGGGGAGTTGCGTCAGGGTCCGGGGCCACTTTCCAACTGTGATCAGAGTTAAGACACAAATTATCAACGACAAGACACTGCACGAACAGAGTTGTATCATCATTGTACGATTTATCACGAACGTTGTTGATGAAAAAGTCATGTTGGTTGACATATACCTGCACACATGACGTTCCCCCGTTAAATTCAAGTAAGGTCTGTGCACAGTGCTGAAACATAGTTAAGCAGAGTTTCGAGTTAATAATTCTGCAGGAAAAAGAAACGACAGACATGCATCAACTTTGGATCCCCTTTGCGATAACAGCGATCAAACAAGTTAAGCATTTCTTTCTCAAACTTCTCGCAATATTTTTCAATACTCTCTCGTGTCTAAAAAGCCGAGTTATGAATGTAATTTCGGCAAATTGGTAAGACTAATACCTTGTCAGCATCTGGGAGATCGACTTCCTTCGCAACCGTATTAAGGCGCCTCAGCAAGACAGCGACCTGTCTTCTGCCAGCCCTACCTTCTTTCCGTAATGCGTCTAGCTGTGATGTGTCCCCTTTACTGAACTGGTTGTAAAAGTCAATGAGGTCATATGCAGCCTGAGCCCTTTGTCTCTCAATATGGACGGACTCCAGTTGGTCACCTCAAAAAGTGTCGGAACAGAAATTCTTTTTAAAAAGGATAAAGTACTTACCTATCCGGATCGCAGTACTGCTTACTTCGTTCATTCTCCCTTCCATACCTGAAAAAGAGTCTGCCACAGCCTATGAACCTGTGAACATGTCAAGAAACGACGAAGAAGTGACTTTACCTCGAAGCCCTTGGCAAGCTCTGCCATTTTTTTCGAGTATTCTCGTTCTGCCACCCTAACACTCTTTTCCATCTGTTCAGTCTTGACCTGGACCTCTTTCCTAATCGTAATCAGCTTATCTACTGCGGCTTCGAATGAACGAATGAATGGTTTGGGGTCGAATGCTGTGCGACAATTTCTCAGTTACTGTCTTTATTCGTAACACAATTCACGCACGGCCATTGTCTGCCTTGGACTCCGCTATGAGTTTCTCAGAGGCGGAGCCAATGAATTCAGCAACATCCAGTTTACCCTGAAAAGATGGGAATCAACTTAAAACCATTAGATTGTGAGCCATTTACATACCTTGAAAGCTGGTAGTTCGAGGTAGTCTTGAGATTCCTGTTCATACAATCGAGACGCCTGAAGCTTCGACATTCAAAATCGTGAGAGCAAAGCACCTTTGAGCGCAATGTGACTGAAAAGGAAATCATACTTTTAGCCGGCTACACAAAGATTTTTCTATCTCAAACTTCGGATTTAATCGACTTCATCAAGCTCATGGAGTCTGGAAGTCACATAAAGTCACTTCTACAATTTCATCTAGCCTCAGACCCGTCTTCAGTAAAAAATCTGCCCTTCTGCCTGTCAACATTAACCCCAGAATGCTTGCTTCCTTCTGCGCATCTCGCCAAATGGACAAATAGAATCCACTCTCTTATTCATTCGAAAGACTCGGGTGCTAGATGGGCAGGGCTATCCCTTGCATACAAAACTTCATTACTTCGTCGGACTATCATGATCGAGTGTGCTCAGTCATGGGTGATGGTCGCCTTACCAGCACTTTCAGTCCGTAAATAAATCTTTCATTCATAACCCAATCTCATTACCCGTCCTAAAGAGAAATGAACCTACACCAGTCCTAAAAGCGGCTGTGCGGCTACTGCGTGTGATCTTTACTACTGCGACTGATATCAGCGAATTCCATCGACAAGTATCTGTCCCAAACGTCGTTAAATTCACGGCTGTAATTCTTTCTCTTGCGGACAGTCATATAGACGCTGAGCTAAAGGTGAGTGTTCTCTGGTATTGAAACTTGCAAGCGATGGCTCATGGTCTTTCCCAGATTATTTGTATGAAGACTCTGACACAACTGGTCGAGTTATATCCAAACATTCATAGGACTTCCTGCGCGAATCTTACCGCATTTTGTTTACGCTATCTCAATGGCTCTTCCCCAAGCCGTACGAATACAGACATTAAGTGCGCGGTAGCTGAATTATATGCCATTCTGCCTCTTACCGGGGGCAAAGTCGGAGCAATAAACCTGTGGAGAAAATCATTAGACGAAACCCTTGCTTTTGGTTGGGATGCTTACTTGTCTTTGCGAACTACCTTCCCCGTACAGGGTATGTTTTACAAGTTTTCAACGAACGCACCTTGACGTCGAGACAGGACAAAGTATTCGGCTATCTCTTGCAGGCACTGATCCTCAGTTCATTATACCTCTTAACATTGATAGACTGCAGTGCACTGTTGTAACCCTCCGTAATCTTCTCGGGTATTTTTACGTTTTCCCCTGCTCAAATGCTCTGGTTGATTATGAATAGTACTATCACGCGTCGACCAGTTCAGGTACCCCTTGGGAGTCTCGTAAAATTTACCTCTACTCTTCTATCCTGCTCGAATGGGGACAAAGTCAGTAATTAATCACTTACCCTCAAATACTTGAATTAATCATTTTGTCCAGATTGACGGTTTCGTTGATCCACTCATTCGATCAATGGAAGAGGTTGTTGTACCAGAAATCCAGTCTTTAGGCTCGGAACTCCTGGCGCCTCTTGTCGAAAGGTATTCTTGTCTGCAATCACAAGAATCAAAATTTCTGACTTGGAAACAGATTCCCCCATTGTCTGCATTCTTACCGAATAGGACTAATAACAACATTGGTTTTTCAACTTGAACAAGAGACTGGCATGTATGTTGTCACTACTTATTTGTTTGACTGCTAACTTCAAGGGTACGCATAGTCGATTAAAAGTCCTAGGTGCACTTGAGATCTTGCTCAGAAATCCATATCTCTTGGATTCGTCTGTTCTCACGGCAAGAATAGCGAAAGCGATACTACCTTCAGTGACCAAAGTCATTTTGGATTTCTCTACTACAAATTCTGAGCCCAGCGATGTACCCTCCTCCAGCAAATCAAGATATGGAAAGAAAAGGACACGAAAATTTGACGGCGAAGAAGTCTTTAGTAGAGGGTCGCATCAGGTCATCTGTCCAACCTCTGACGAAGGAAATTCATTTTTGGTGACACTTGACAGTAAGTCGGGTGTGCCTCTGGATCTTTTTTCACCTTAATTATAGCCTCATAGTTCTCCGGCACCTTTTCAAAAATCCAAGCCTATCTTCCGCTTTACAATCCATCACCGCCCGTGTTATTATCGCGATGCTTGTTACTTTCCCCAGAATTCCTTCTTCCCAGGCCTCAGATCCTGTTTTTATGCTGTCTTTGACCAACAAAGTGGAAGAAATGAGCCTCCTGATTGGTTCAGGAACAACTGGTGCTATGTGCAAAGCTCTGCCCTATATCATTGAAGCTAGTCTTTCGTATCAACACTCTAATGTAAGTTCGATATTCTACAACCTATGGGAAGGGATAATACGTACTGATTCCCTGAGTCAGTTTCAAAGCCAACTAGAACTTCTCCTACATCCACGACTTCCCCCCATTCTTCGATCGTTGCCCCATCTCGAGTCCCTCTCCCTTTTCAAGGCAGAAGAGTCACACGAAGAGGCAAACATTGTATCATCTTTAACAGTAAAAGCTGCGCAACCTCAGGAACCTGAAGTCGTTGAGGAGGATGTAGACATGGAAAACCCCATTTTGAATGACGCGCCAAAAGAAGTTGCGGCTCAGAAACAACCCACCGTATTCCAACAACAGCACAAGCTTAATGAGATGTCCTCGCAATACAAACCGTCAAATACCATTTCACGGTCAAAAGTTGAACCAGTTGTATCAGAAACGATCAAACCAAATTCGACGGCATGGTTTCCTTCGATCGAAAACGTCACCATGGAAGCTGCCCCCAGCCCATTGGCAACAATTTCAAAAGATGTTTTTCGGCTGCCAATACCCGTCGAAACTACTTACGATGACGAAGATGAAGTTGGCGATATTCCACTCATCAATATGAGCTCAGACTCAGAAAGTGATGACATATGACCAAGGTCTGTTCACCAGTAATTCTGGTGCCTGAAAAGAACCCAGAGAAGGGATTGATAGATCTCAAATACGGCTGCGTTTTGCGCCAGGTTCTACTCCATTTAATGACATATTCTCATCTTCGGAGTCGTCCTGTATTTTCTGTTTTTCTTTGGTTAAGTCATTTATCTATCGTCAAAAGTCAGGTTGATTTTTCTACAAAGCAAACTCTGTCGCAAACCTTATCCAAGAATGTTTGGGCAACTGTATTATTCGGATCCAGAATTCTGGCACGCTCGAGATGCATTTGTGCTTCACGGAAAAGTGCCCAGTTGAAAGACCTTTTTGTTTCTAAAGACGACAAGTTATTAGACAGCAATTTAATGTCTCAAATTAATGGCACTAACCCGAAAGATTATAAGCCAGATATAAAGAAGACAGCCCTGCATAGACATGAAGAACTGGGTTGTCCTGATACGGGAAGGACGGCAGGTATCTGGAGGGTTCCTTTAGTTGGTGGTGATCCACGTTTACCTTGTAAAAAGGGTCGTAATTACAATTCGAGTTCATCCAATGCATCCTTGCACTTCCCAGCATGGAGGAGGCGGAAGATCAGTTCTTTCAGAATCGTTTCTCGCTGCTCTCGCATCATTCTCAGACCTTCAGTATCGGAAAGTCCATGTCCTCACATCGTCTGGATATTGAAGCATCATAATGCGTAAGTATTCCACCTCACGTTCGGGTTCGTTGTTGAGAGCTTCCCCTCTAAGAAGGATTAGTCCTATGTTCCACAGGCACTTCCAATCAACTTCCTTGCAGCGCACAAGAATTGCCCAGGATCGTAGGGCTCGTTCGAAATGGTGCTGCTGGATGCTTAATTGTAAGATGTCGTATAGGCGCCGTATATGAACTTTGCGGCTTGTCAAAGGTTGCTTGGAGCCTAACGATGCAAATAAAAACGTGTGCTCAGCAGACTCGGACATGAAGGCAGATATGAAGACATCAAATGCAATTTGATCGCCCTTTTGATCCAAACGATTACTCTGCATAACTTTTGGACGCAAGTTCGGGCATTATTAACCGTCGGGTTACAACACTATGGACGACGATCTCACTTTTGGTACTTCCGTTTGGGCGACCAGTGAGCCAGTCACCAGCGGTCAAGATGTCATGAAATCACAAGCTGCGTCCAGCTATGCCCAACTGGACGACGCACAGCTTGCTTTTGGCGACGAATTTGACGACTTTGAAACACCTGCAGAAGTTTTGCAAGACGGGCTAAATGACAACGACGATTTCGGGGATTTTGGTGATTTTGGAGAAGCACAAACGAACTCTTCCACTGAGCCAGCTGCTTTCGATGACTTCCGGATAGCTGGGTCGTCGACACAGGACTGGAATCAATTAATACTCGACCCTTTTCCTTCACGATCTAGTTTAGAGCGCCAAATCAACGACATATTAGGGCCTTTATGGAATTATGAGGACATCGCAGACGTAACGACGGACGAGCCTATCAGAGAAGCAGAGGGTATTTCGCAAATTCTGATAACACCAAGCAGGTGCGGTTTCCGTGTTTGAGTCCCCAAACCATTTATCGTGATTTTCCTCGCAAGTCGCGAAATGTACAGAAATCTACTCCAAACACCACCACCAACAAAGCCTCCGAACTGGACGCGTTCTCGAATTCGACAGCAACACTTGATTGCTCTTGGTATACCCATCAATCTTGATGAAGTACTTCCTCGTGCAAATGTTAAACCATTGCCACCACTTGAGATTCACACGCGGCCGATGTCCGCTCCTCCTGGAAATCGTAATCAGATTAACGGATTGTCTATCTCAAGGGACGGAACGCCGAAACCTGTTGAACAAGGGATATTCGCTCAATTTGGTCCGAAGCCTGAACTTGACATGTCTAGGATTAACAAATTGCTCCAACTAAATGCAGGTATGTTTATTCTACGAGAGAACACCTCTTGTGCAACGACACTGACACGAAGAAAGAACAATTGGCGATGCAACCTTTGGCGACTGTCGAACGATACCTAGCCGACATAAAGACGCAAACTGCAAATACTTCCAAACTCCTAACATACTTATTACAGTCGCGAGACGCGCTGCAACAAGATTCAGAGACTTATAATGGTTTGATCGCGGAGATGGTTGGGCAAGCACAAAGCTTAAGGTCAGGAAAGCCGCGGACAGCTAGTATTAGGCGAGGTACTAGCGGCATGGGTTAAGCTCGTCGTGCTTGAAAATTTGGTTTCCGTTCTGCACTGGGACCAGGTTCTTCGATTCAGGATGTCGTAAGTACATGTTAATCAAATATGTTTGTTTTGGAAGCAGGTCTCTGTAGTGGCATCGGTGCCATTGTCAAAGTATTTGAAGTCGCAGAGGTCCCAGTTGGTGTACCAATTGCGCGTCTTCAACTACAATACATACAAAAACTTGCACACCCTGATCGTGTCTAGACTTTCTTCCAGCATCTCAAGCTCAAACTCTTGCCACCGAGCTAAAGGAAGATTTAGAACAATACTGCGCGACCGCACCCAATGCCCGGCATTTCTCATGGAATTAAGCGGCTATATGGATTCGGTCTGCTCCCTTTCGTCCCCGAAGTCACAACCTCTGCCCTTCTCCAAATTATGACAAGGCCTTATTATGGGACTCAAGGGATTGGGAAGGACCTTGACGATGAAGCTCTCGATTCTGTATGGGCTGCCATCGAGAAAGCTAGCTTGGTAATTTTCATCCTCATTATGGCGTGGATGGAAGTGCTTGGGCGAAAAGGACAACGGGAAGCCTAGAGCAAGAGGGAGGACATGCCCGTTCGAAACTACCACAGTACGTAGCTCAACGTTTCTCTGACATATAAATATACCTCATCTTCGACACTTCCCCGACCTCCGCCTCCTTCTCGCTCACTCAGGAGGTGCTCTTCGATCTTCCTTCCCTCTCTTTGCGACTTGCGTCACGTATTGCCCACGACCCTCGCGCATCAACACCACCTTGGTAAACTCTACTTGGATGCAATCGCTCCCGAGGAACTTGGTTTTGTCAGCGACGCCATTTCTCGCGCAGAAGGATATTTACCATCAAGTGTCAAATCGAAGTTTGGGCAGCCAAAGAACGATGATTGGAACTGACCAGCCGTTCTTCCCTCCGTTGTCTTCTGCAGAGAAGTGGAAAAGTGTCACCGAAAATTTGGATGTCATTGCATCCGCGCAAGGCTGGATCGAGGAAGATAGAGATGGGTGGAAATGCTATCTCTTTATTTGATCTAAAGCAGTGACATCTTTTGGGAATAGTCTACGCTTTGGATTTCTGAATCTTCAGACTAAAGTCAACATGTTGCACAGATTGATGCACAGCACTTGTGCTTAGAATATCGATTTCTAGGAAATTTTGTAAAACGTTTTCAGAAGTTGTCGTTCAAGCAACGCACCATCGATAGCTCTCTCTTGCAAATTAGTCTCCGTGATATTTCCGCTCGTTTCAAGCAGGAATTTTCGCTTCCCCTTCCACTTCTCTTTCAGTGTCTGTGCCACACGCACTAATTCAACACCTTCAATGTTATCTAACATGACGATGTCTGCGCCTGCTTCAATGGCTTCATCTGCCTCGGCTTCAGAACCAACTTCGACATCTAGAAGTAGACTAAATCCTCCTACTTTGCGAGCTTGTTGGATCGCAGTGGTAATTGAGCCTGAAATCGCATGTAAATTCTTTCTGAATATTTCGAAGTAAAGAGTCAGACAAGACGGACCAGAGGACCAGATATGGTTGTCTTTGAGCATGATCATGCTCGAGAGATCGTGACGATGAGGGTCGATGCCTCCAACGAGCATTCCATATTTCTCTACCAGCCTAAACCCAGGTGTCGTCTTCCGCGTCCCAGCAATCGTCCCAGTAAAGCCATAACTTCTAGCTAGATCTTTGATTTGCTTTGATCTTTAGGGAAGGTAATGAGTATGGTAAATCACGAATTGTGAGATTGACCGATGTTCACTTGGTTGCAATGCCGCTACACCGAGCGATCAAGTTAAGCGCTATACGTTCGCCTAAAAGTAAGAATCGGGCTTTGCCTCTGACAGTGGCAATATGCTTCACAGGCTGGAAGGTGTCGCCTTCCCGAACGTGCCACTCTACCCTGCGACACGAGATAAGACAATGAAAGCCTGACATTAATAGAAAGACCCAACTTGCAACCCAGTTGAGCGAAAATTTCTGTGACGAACGGGGACCCAGCCAGAACGGCAGGCTGATGCCCTTTTCCAAGGAGGAAAGCATGACGCTCGACTTCGCCGACCACATACCCGCCATAATCGAAGGATGGGGTATCTTCTGCAAGCCATTCGGCTATGTGGGATTTCCAATTTGGTGAGAGTAGGTGCTCATACGAATTCGTTGGTGGGGTCATGTCGTTAGACCGGTGACCGGTACGTGTGATTTGGACGTAACCTGTCGAGGTGCCACTCTCTGTTGGTACACTGAGATTGTTCACAGGAAGGCCTCGTTCTGGCTCATCGAGAGAAGTATTTTCAGCGCTGGGTCGTAGTTCATTGCGAGCGTCAGGAATGGCTGAAAATGTGGACATCTGGCCAACAAAAGGCACAACCTTTTTTGCTTTTGAGTTTTTCTGCTTTCTATGCGATGCAGCAGCGAGGATTTCCGCAGAGGATTTGGGGACGTTCATTGTCGAGCGTCGAGATCAGCCTTCCAATATTGGGCACTGACATAGACTTTTGTTTAGGGGTGGTCAAAATTAGTCTTTCCTTACAAGGGAATTTGGCATGCTTTTCATAGACGGACCGGCCTCCTCGATATCTTATCATGTGACGTATTGTATTTGCTTGCCAATACTGATCTTGCAACATTTTTTATTTTAGTAGTACGAAGTCAGACTACCTCTTACAATTGGGGTGTCACAATTTCTACTCTCCGTCTCGTCTTAATGGTGGTATACAAATCTTCGTCACGATTCCCACCGGAAAGACAATTGCTCTCTCTTGCGTTTCCGTGGTCGGATGTAGGTCTTCCTGAAAATCCTCACTGGCAAGACGATCACCTTGGAGGTAGAGTCTTCAGATACGATAGACTCCTCATTCATCGACACTGTCCCTTCGTGTCACTCTGACCTCTCCATCCCCCCTTTTCATCTTTGCTGGCTTGGCTGAAGCCACGCCCTCATGCAATCAGCGTTGTGCTGGTCGCGCAGTAGTTAGCAAAGTCACCATCTCCTGGACCGTATAATTTCGATCCACTGTCTGGGGTGATCAGGTATGTATTACGCTTTCGACGTATTCCTTAGTCGACAGTCGTTCTATGTTTGCAACTCCTGAGTATGAAGGTGATGAAAATCCATATATCAGTCGTGCCAGCTCCTTCCAAACGAAGAAGTTCAAGTTACGCGCACTCATCTATCGACAGAGGATCGTATCATAACGCCACCTTTTCATCCCGCCGGGTATCTATGCCTAACGCCCTCCCTTGCGAACACTTCCCTTTCCAGTCGGATCATCTTTGTCATCGCTCGTGTGTTGAGAGGCTGCTCGCTCGGCAACAGACTTTATCTACCTCCGCTGCTTCTTCACTTGCCGAATGCGATCCTAAGGCAATTAAAGATGTGCTTACGGATGAAGTTCCCTTTTAAAAGGAGCATTTCTATTAATCACGTCTCCCTTCCGAACCCTTGTACAACGACGCCGTTCAAATAGTCGTCACCTGTACTTCGCAATCCACACCCTCATCCTCCACGCCATTCCAACGTCAAACCTCCCCCTCGACTGAATTTGACCGAGTCCTGGCCATTATATCCAACGACCCACAACTTCAGACACTTTCCTTACATTCCCAAGGCGTCCTCCCCCTCTCCACGAACTCAACCGTTCGTCGGTGGGAGTCAGTACGCTAAAACACGACATCATTTCATGGAGAGTGTCGTGGTCTTGCTTCCACGAATGGACTCGTGTTTGAAATGTACTTGGCACTGGTTCATGGGACCGTGTCCACCGTGGAAGGTGAGGCGAGTTGCGTTCTTTGAGGCGTTTATTTGGCACTGACGTCCGTTCTCTAGGAGGTTGAGTGAAGAGGGCAAAGGGTCCAAGAAGGACAAAGACAACCTCTTCGACCTCCAGCCGCGCACCACGTCCTTGCTGCTCCTTAAATATCAGTCAGTCGCCCCTTCGGTATCCAGGAGAGGAAAACAAGAAGCTGCGGCTGTTCGGTTGGAAGAGGAATAATTCCAGCAAGGATTGGAGATGTTGAAGGCTAATGCCACGCCTATCCAGTCACCTATCTCGCCTGTGATTCGTTGTCAACCTAGATCACTTCATCCGACAACGTACCTCTCTTCCTTCGGGTCGTTGCAAAATTATCAATGGATAATTCCGTTAGACTGGTTCAAAACATGTTTAACGTGAAAATCCTATCCTTCACAAAGAATTTCTCTCTCCAACAAGACCCCTAATCAGACGAGCCGTGGGAACATTTTTGTTCAGACATCGCCGTGTCGTCGACAACGATGGCGCCACAGAATCGATGTGTAGGTCATTTATACAGAATTGTTTTACCCCATTGACAGTATTCTACCTCCTAGCTTCCACAAGTGTGGGGGATTCCATACCTATGGCCACCTTTCTTGGTAATTACCGATTTTGGTTGTCTCATTCCCATCAGCCTGATGTTTTAAAGGAACAACTTTCTTTATTGCTGCAGAAAAAGCCCTTGAGCATCTGGAGCGGAACCTTTCCAAATTCGAGAGGATCTTTTCGGACTTCCAAATACCAAGATCTGACTACCGCCTCTTCGCAGGGTTTGACGAAGAACTTCTCCAAGACCAGATGGGCTATCTGGACCAGATCCATATCCTTGTTCGTGTTCAGCCCCCGGATATGGACCTCTTCCTATCACAGCTAGCATTGATACTAGAGCCATTCTCAGCCATCATCTTTACCGAGAAATCGGTTCATCGCCTTCCTTCGTCAACTGCCGAATTCGACGATATCGCCAGAAAATGCACTGATGACATTAAGACTACTCATCGCAATAGGATTATGTCTTCCTCTCTATCGCAAAATGTGATTGTGGGTGGTACTTTGAATGTTGGCGGACCAAGCGGCCCGGCCACTGGCCAGGGCGGAGAATCAAGCGATAAAAGACAAGGATCAGGAGGAGCCCGAGCGGGACACATCTCCTGACAATAGCAAGGAGGGTGGGACTGACCCGGAACCAGAATCCCCGGACATCGATGGAAGTTGGGACACCAGGATTTCATTTGACGTTCTTTCTAATCTGACCGAGGCTTCCAAAGCGGATAGTGCACCCTTTCAAACACTCCAAATACGAGGTGAAGTCATGATCCAGGTATGGACTCCCTGTATTTTACCATCATACTTTTCTTACAACCAAATAGAGAACCTCTGAATCACAGCACCGTCCTCGACGGTTTGCATCCTGCCTTACTGAATTTACCGACAGCGACCTGCCGAAACCCTGGAGGCAAGGGTTATCGTCAGTTTCATCTTGAAGTTTGTGTTAAGTCGCACCAAGACGTTGTCGAAATAAAAGATATCCAGCCATATCGCACGCAGAAATACAATCAAGAGTCTGAGGTTTCGTCCTTCTCCAAAAGAGGGTGGACTTCATCAGTGACGGCAGCAATCGCTGCTATTTTGCCCCAGCTGTTTGGAGCTGGTGCAACTCGCACAGTGGAACAGGGTACCAGCATTGAGAAAACAGCCAACATTTCTCGGAACACCCAGCTGGATATGGAGGGTGATGCATCATGGGGCTTCTATATCACCGATCCGTTTGAGCAAAGGAGTGGGATAACTCTACCACCTGAGAAGCTTCCCCGTGCCCTTTTCGAGTTTGTTGGGACGACTGATATCCCGGCCCCGCCTTCCGAACACTTGAACGTCGAAATATCAAGCTACTGGAGTCTTCTGCCTCACGATGGTGGCGACGCCTTGGGGAATTCGGAGGGTACTAGTTTTTCTAACATATGTAAGATTGTCAAGCTACAAGTGCCTTCGAACCTGCGAGGGAGGTGGATTTACCGCGTAAACCTTAAGGTTTGCCCTGAAGAAAACACTCTGTATGCCACGCAATACCACGTTACGGTTAAACGCAATGGTGCAGCCGAGTGTTTCCGTGTTTTCAATGACTCGGACACTTGATACATCTCTCTATAAGCCAATTGCGCTTCAAGTTCTCTGTTTCATGTTTCCCTTTTATCTATTACAGCAAATCTCCTATTGCTACGTTCAGTTTAGACAAGGGTGCAAGCTGGTATAAATAGAATTATATTAGTTGCAATTTACGAAACAATCCTGAAAAAGAATTATCTGCTCAGAGACGTCCGACCATGGAAACATTTTATAGTAGATGATTTGAACTTTGAAGGAGACTGCAATGCGAATCGACAAAAGATTGTTCACGTGATTGACAAAAAAGATCAAAGTTCGCTCTCTTTTAATTTGCCATTTTGTAATTATTGAAGTCTCTTTATTGGCTCGTCATGAATATCGCACATTCTCTTCCATCAACAATTAACAGCGTTTCTTTCTCCTTCCTAACATCAGAAGACATTCGACGGATATCTGTTAAACAAATCACGAATTCTGCAGTTTTCGAGGAACAGCGGCCAGTTGTTGGTGGTCTATACGACCCTGCACTTGGGCCCAGTAGTCACTCAGATATGTACGTTTAGCTGTTCATTTTCTTGCACCTTTTGGACTGATATCATTTAGCTGTGCTACATGCCGTCTCACGTACTTCACATGTCCAGGTCATTATGGCCACATAGAACTCCCATCTCCAGTCTTTCACCCGCTTTTTATGGGCAATATGGCTAATATTTTGCGGGGTACCTGCATGTTTTGCCATAGGTTTAAAGTACGCAGGACAGTGGTACGTCTAATCACCGCTTCGCCTGGGCACTACCAATGTCACTCTTTTAACAGTTATACAAATATGTGGCAAAGCTTAAATTACTCGAGCACGGACTGCTAGATGCTGCCCAAGGTCTTGATGACATACATATTCGCGCCCGGAGGCGTAAGGATAAGACAAAGGTGCCAGACCGCGCCGATATGGTAAATAACGATGATTCCGGAGACGATGAATCGGCATTTCCAGACGAGTCACAGCAAGACTTTATCCAGAGAATCAACATATATGTTACACTTCATCTTGGACGAGCTTCCAGCAGTACCCGTGACTCATACAAGGATGGGCTTGTATTTCAAGCTAAGAAAGATATCACCAACGAGTTTCTCAAGACCACACTATTGAAAAAATGCCAGAATACTGACTGCGGATGGTGAGGCGTCGATATTCTAGCATCGTTTTTTCATGCTTTAACTTCCTTAGTCCCGCGTACACGTATCGAAAGGAAGGCCACGTTAAAATTGTTGAATATGACCTTTCTGCTCGTCAAAAAAACCAGTTGACCCGAAAAAGACCTGACGTATTACAAGCCGAGAAGGCAAAGCCTTTTGCGAGTTTTGCTAATGGTAGAACAACCGCTGACGAAGACATTGAAATGGGTTCAAGCGACGAAAATGACGAAGAAGGCGAAGACGTTATGAGCGATGCAGGAACGCCGTCAATAAAAGATGCAGAAGGACAGCCTCCCTCCCTCCCTAAGGCTGTTAATGGGAGAGTCAAGACCAAGCGTGGTCGCAATGAGCGAGTCATGCCGCCTGAAGAATGCCGAGCGCATCTTCGACGGTTGTTCTACAATGAAGCAGTCATGTGCTCGCTGCTTTTTGGGCGCCATGGACCGTTTGCCCCTCTTTCGTCTGACCGCAATTTCTCCATAGCAGCTGCCGATATATTTTTTATGGACGTCCTGCCAGTTTCACCAACTCGCTTTCGGCCACCAGCAAATATGGGAGATACGGTCTTTGAGCACCCTCAAAATGAACTTTTGGGCCGGGTTCTACAAACAACCTATAAGCTCAGAGACCTCAATGTCGACCTTCATCAAGTCTCCGAGAAGAAACCAGGTTATGACGAAGCGGCTCGCAAAAGTGTCCTATCGGCACTCCTAGCCACTCTGATCCAGCTTCAAATAGATGTCAACAGTTTCATGGACAGCAACAAGAATCCCCAGATTGCTAGACAAGGCAAGCTCCCACCTGCTGGTGTGAAACAGGGTCTAGAGAAGAAAGAAGGTCTTTTCAGGCAGCACATGATGGTGGGTGTTATGCTCTCTCTTGAGCATCAACATATGAGGTGTCCTTTATAGGGCAAGCGTGTAAACTATGCTGCGCGTTCCGTTATCTCACCTGATGTCAATATTGAACCCAATGAAATTGGAATACCTCCCGTCTTTGCGAGGAGATTAACATTCCCCGAGCCAGTCACGCCCGCTAATTTCCACGAATTACGACAACTTGTTATAACAGGTCCTCACGGGTATCCTGGTGCTAGCATCGTTGAGTACGAAAACGGTGAACAGCACTCCTTAGTATGACTATTAGTTGACTGAATACCGAACAAGTCGCTTACCGCTTCTTAGGATAAATTAACTGTTGAACAGCGTACCGCTATCGCAAATCAGCTGTTGACGCCCCAGGAAGGAGATAGAACGACTGCCGGTAAACACGGTCTCTTTACAAGGACGACGTCGTTGAACAAGAAGGTATATCGACACCTCCGGGATGGAGACGTCCTCATTATCAACCGACAGCCCACGCTGCATAAACCGAGTATGATGACCCACAAGGCTCGCGTGCTCCAAGGAGAGAAGACCATCCGAATGCATTATGCCAACTGGTGTGTTTTTTCGTTGCCAGCAATTCGAAGTCATTGGTCTGATTTTCTTTTAGTAATTCGTACAACGGTAAGTATAGCTTTGTTACGGTAAATGTCGTGCTGAAATGCTTATAATACTTAGCTGATTTTGATGGTGATGGTAAGTTGATTTCCTTTCCCGTGTTCTATCCCTACTAATTATAATGTTTAGAGATGAATATTCATTTTCCACGTGAGTGCTGTTTTGATTTCCAAACCTCATACAAAATTGTTTTGTTTTAGAAAATTATGTTGCTCAAGCAGAAGCTATGTTAATTGCTAATACAGACAACCAGTATCTTGTTCCAACGTCAGGTAATCCAATTCGTGGTCTCATCCAGGACCATGTTGTCGCTGGCGTGTGGGTGACATGCCAGAATACGTTTTTCGACCGAGAAGAGTACTTCCAACTATTATATGGTGCACTTCGACCAGAAGATGAGCCGGATTCTGGTGCTCGTTTGGTCACCCTTCCTCCTACAATATGGAAACCACAGCCACTTTGGACGGGAAAGCAGATAGTAAGTTGTGACGCATTATCTCGCGACATGAATTACATTGAATTCGTCAGATTTCAACTATTCTCAAGAATATAACACCTCGCCATCTTGAGGGTCTTAACTTAGAGGGGAAAACCAAGGTTCCTGGTAAATTGTGGGGCAGCGATTCCAAAGAGGACCAAGTGATTTTCATGGATGGTGAACTGCTTTGCGGCGTGCTTGATAAGGCAGCATTCGGGGCATCTGATTATGGCGTTGTCCACTCCGTCTACGAGTTATACGGCGCCGAGATCGCTGGCAAACTCCTCGGTATCCTCAGCCGGTTATTTACGAAATTTTTGCAACACCGTGCTTTTACATGCCGTATGGACGATCTGATCCTCACTTCTAATGGCGAAGAAAAGCGAAACATTCTTTTGGAAAAGGAAAAAAATTTGGGATATGAAGCTGCTGTAGAAAACTTCCCTTCGCTCAGTACAACTCCGAGAGCGGAGGTCCCTAGTGCCCTCCGTACACTGCTAGAGGACGTCCTCCGGGATGATAAGAAGATGGCTGGCTTGGATATAACGGTGAAAACGAAGCTATCAAAACTGACAACATCAATAGCCGATGCTTGTTTACCGAACCAACTACTTCGTAAATTTCCCTATAACCACATGCAGACCATGACCTTGTCTGGTGCAAAAGGTTCGGCAGTTAACGTCCGACAAATCTCCTGTGGACTTGGCCAACAAGAGTTGGAAGGACGTCGTGTTCCCGTAATGATCAGTGGAAAAACCTTGCCCTCATTCCGACCCTTCGAAACAAAAGCCATAGCTGGGGGCTATGTGGCGAGTCGTTTTCTAACGGGCGTTAAACCTCAAGAATTCTACTTCCATTGCATGGCGGGACGAGAGGGCCTTATCGACACTGCTGTCAAGACCTCGCGATCCGGGTATCTGCAGAGATGTTTGATCAAGCATTTAGAGGGTATTCGTGTCCACTACGACAACACTGTTCGAGGAAGTGATAATTCGATTTATCAGTTCGTTTACGGGGGCGATGCTCTAGATGTGACAAAACAAAAACATCTGTATCAATTCGACTTCGTCGCTCAAAACCACATCTCCTTTGCCCGTCGGTTAAAACCTTACCTCGTCTCCGACGTTGTTGATCAAACGACTGCAGTTTCGCATATGAAAAAGGTTCTGAAAAAGCGCGATGACAAGAAATCCTCCAAAAAGAAGAAGTTAGACCCTCCCCTGTCCCTATATAATCCCTCGCGATACATGGGCAGCACCTCGGAAGACTTTGCGTCATCTGTGAATGCTTATGTTAAGAATAATCCCCATCGCCTTCTCGCCGATTCGTCTTCCACGACCCGATTTAAGAAACGGAAAATTCCGATGGACCCCAGAGATTTCCGACTTCTTATGAACCACAAATACATGAGGAGTTTAGTGGAACCCGGAGAGGCTGTTGGGTTGCTCGCATCACAAGGGTACGCATGCTCCTGCTGTTTGACAATACTGGTTTCCTAATACATCTGATAGTGTTGGAGAACCCTCAACGCAAATGACGCTTAATACATTCCACTTTGCTGGTAGGATCTTTCTCTCCTGACGATAGGTCGGAAATTGACATCGGTGTGACTCTGCAGGACACGGCGCGGCTAACGTCACGCTGGGTATTCCTCGCCTGCGAGAAATTGTTATGACAGCATCGCAAAAACCAAAAACGCCGTCCATGTCCATGAAAGTGCGGCACAACGTATCGCGTGAAGATATTAATCTATTCTGTAAACGAGCAAGTCGTGTCACGTTATCCCAGGTCGTGGACCACGTCGCCGTTCAAGAATCGCTGTGGGTAGAAGGTGATGCCCGGCGAACCCGATTTTCGGTTGAAATCAATCTCTACCCAAAATCCGAACATCAAGAAGAGTACGATTTGGAGCCTTCAGAAATTCTCGCTACTTTTGCTTCTACTTTTCCAGCTACTCTAAGGCGAGAGATTTTAGCAGAGCTAAAGAAGTTAGACGCAAATTTAAGAAGTCAAATGGCAGAACTCGGGCAAGGAAAGAAAATTGCTTCGGAAGAAGGGGAAACAGATGAGGGGGATGGCGAGGGAGCCATCAAGACGAGAGGCGATGATGAGGAGAGCATTGGAGATGGCGACGCTGGTGACGAGAAACGGGCGAGACAGAAGACGCAACAGGCGACTTATGAGAGTGACAATGAAGAAGAGATCGAGGAAATTGTCGAACATGCTGACCATGTTGTAGAAGCAGAGTACGCGAATGCTGCAGAAGTACCAGTCGCTGCAGATACAACAATCAAGAAATCGAGGAAGACATCGTTCGAATCTCTTGTCAGTCGGACATCGCACCTTTTCCAAAGGCATCTGCATCAGTGTGTGAGTTTTGACTTCGAGGAAACAAAATGCACTTTCACGCTAGATGTGAGATTTTTCTGCCACTGATTTGCAGTCTATTAAATGCTTATTTTGCAGTTCTCATCGGATATGCCCAAACTATTGTTCGTTGGAATTATCGAAAGAGTGTGTCGAACTACCGTCATTCGCGAAATTCCTGGTATTTTGGAATGCTTTCAATCAAGGGACAATAGCAAAAAAGGCGAAGAAGACGTGATTAAGGTATTAATGGCTTCAATTCCTCAGTCTTATGATGCTGATTCATAGACAGCTATCGACGAATGGTTCAAATTTGAGTGGGATGTGGGAGTTTGCTGTGAGCACTGGGGAGAGTATATTGGAGGATAACGAGATCTACTCTAATGACATTTTCGCCATGATGAAGACATATGGGGTAGAGATGGCTCGAGCAGTGATCCTGCAGGAGATGCAAGGGATCTTTGCTGTCTACAGCATTGACGTGAACCGACGACATCTGGAATTAATCGCCGACTACATGGTAGATTTTCTTTATAGCATGACCACGCCTTTTCTAACAAATGAGACAGACTTTTGAAGGTGGCTACAAGCCCTTCAACCGAAAAGGAATATCAACAAATCCATCGCCACTATTGAAAGCCTCATTTGAAACGACGGCTGCTTTCTTGTCTGACGCGACGCTCTACGGTGACTTCGACGATCTCACTACGCCTTCAGCAAGCATTGTCATGGGACAACCAAATGCGACAGGAACTGGTGCTTTCGGCGTTATCATGCAAATCCATCCGTAATAGTGTTTCTTTGGCAGTGTTTATAGTTCGTGCTATATTAGTTTGAATAGTGACAAGATGCGTGACAAGACGCGTTTGTGACATTACACGCGGCAACCGCATTGTTCTGTTGAACTTTGGATCGAAACGCAATTCTTCGCCTGTATACCTCACTTTTCAACTTCGTTTCTTGAATTTTGTCATGCGACGTTCACCTTTACAGGAGTTACCATTACACCAATATCTTCCTGCTGTTCCAGACAACAAGCAGATCCGAACCAATAAGCGGCCACTGTCTCCTGGGGGAACAGCTTTCATCAGTCCGGCAAAGCGCCGGAATCTCACTGTCCAAGATATCTTTTCCTCCGAGCGGACATTTGAGAGCACCTCCACGTCGCTAAGGAAGAGCGTTGCGTCTCCAACAAGGTTCAGTAATATACTAGTTGGCTCAGGAAGTCCTGCAAGGATACTCGATTTTGGTCGACCAACACATCTCGCTGGAGACCCAGAAAAATGCTCGCTCACTGATACTCGGCCAGCAGATGCTACTCCTCGACAGAAATCTTCCTCCTCGCAGCTTGCGCCTTCGCCAGAACTGAAGTCCAAGCTAGTGCGATCAACGGCTACGCGAGATGACGACGAAGTATTTTCCCGTACCATGTTCCCTGTTACCCTGGCTTCTTCATCAAGCACTTCCGACAACTCGTACACACTTGTTCTTCGAGAGCTGCCAGCTCGGACGGATCCTTGTTCCGTCCACTATCCCGGTTTCGTTGTGTATCAAGACCCCCATATTGTTGCATTTGATTCACGACCCCACCAAGGCTGCGAGATTGAAGATGACGATGATCTCAAGGAAAATGGCTCGGCCCTCCCCTATTCAAATCCACACAAAGCTACTTTTGATAATGACCGAACCCTTGCGCGATCAAAATTCAAGCCACCTAGTACCGTACGGAAGATTCGAGGAGACATCGCAAAATCATTGTCCATATCGACTCTTTCTAGAAAACTTGACACTACATCATATGAAGGAAAGAAATTTTCGCGACGTATGTTGCAAGAAGAATTGGATCTCGAGGAAGAATCGGATGCGGTCGATGATTAGACGACCGACACTGACGACTTTTTCTCACATCAGCATGGCAGTATTTCATCTACCATATAACCAACTCTATCTATCGTACAACACACGTTGTTCAATATTCTTGCTTTGTAACAGGCCCCACCTTCAACATTTCCTGTAGACAACTTCATTGCCCAAAGCTTGCCCTTCATACCTTTTTTCGCTATACACTGTATTTAACTCGCTTGAGATCATCTCTGGGCATCTATTTTCATCTTTCCTATCTCAATTTTCATGTGTGTAAATAATTTAATTTATTCATTCGACAGCCATAAAATTTTCATTGAAACCGGTAACCGGCCCGTCCCTTATATGCGAATCTCTGTCCCAATAAATCTTTAACCCAATATGCAACACCACTTGGTTGTGACATTTCTATTTCTCTTGGGACTTCATTCGGTCGCTGCACAATTTAATTTTTTTGGGAACATGTTCGGTGAACAACACCACCAGCAGCAGTTTCAAAGGTCACCGGCATCGCACTGGACTGCGTATTCAGACGGTGGTAGGACCTTATTCTTCTCTATATGATACTTTCTCATCCCGGTATTCAGTTTCATGCTCTGAATATCTTTGCCCAGAAACTCTTGCTTGTGTTCCTGGACCCGGCAAATGTCCTTGTCCTAGTCCTGAAGACATCAAATGTATCGTTCCTGACTTGGAAGGCGGGGAAACTGTTGTTTGCACAAGGGGCAACAACGGTTGTGTAGAAGTGGAGAAGCTGATGAGAAAAGGAGTGCGCAACAAGAAAAAATGACGGGTCGTTACTTTGGATATCCCCCTCCTCGCCATGAAGAGTTCTGACCTTAGCCGCAAATGCAACCAGTTGTAACAGCTACTAGCTAGTCGACTTTACTTTTCAACAGCACTGTCACTCTGGCATCTCTCAAATGTATCATGTAGAGGATATCTTCCCAAGGAGTCGCTTGGCGTTACAAAATAATATAACTACTGCGCAACTTTCACAATTGTATCTTTAGACCCTCTTCAAGAGCACTGTCATTGTTGTAAATCTACAAATGCGACCTATGAGTGAATTTCCTATTAAGTAATATGCCGACTTTAGTCAGCAACTAACGTCTTGTTTCCCGATCTTCATGTCACTCGCAAGACCGACGGTCAGTGTCTTCGTTGAAATTTTGAATGACCTCCTGAAACTCTTTTCTAGGCAAAACTCCCTCCGGGTGCTAATCGCATCCTTTTCGTCAAGAACCTCAATTACGAGATCACTGGCGAAGACTTGTACGACTTGTTTGGTCGCTATGGCAGTATTCGTCAAATCCGAATTGGAAACGAACAAAAATCCAGAGGAACTGCGTTTGTTGTATATGACGATGTTATGGATGTACGTGCGACACCATTTGTTTTGACATTCACGCCTCTTACAGTTTTACAGGCCAAAAATGCTCTTGACCATTTAAATGGATTTCATCTGCGAGAACGGTATATCGTGGTTTTATATCACATGCCTGCGAAACAGGATGCTGCTGCTGCGAAAGCGGAACTTGCTAGAAGAGAAGAAGAGCTAATCCAGCTTAAAAAGAAACATAACATAGGTGATCCATAGTTTGTAAGTTGTTTCATGGAGATTGAAGATTATATTTTGGTCTAACGAAAGCTGCGAAAGCAAGATGCGACAGTCTATATGTATTATTGTGTTGTTGTCTTGGTTCAGCTGCACATGGCTATTGCACTTTTTTGAACCCGCTGCAAGAGGGACATCGCTTGTCTATATGTGGAGAGTATTGTTGTGGGTATTGCCGGCTGGGTCGTAACGTTAGGTTCAGATCAGAATCACAAGACAAAATGACACACTACTGCCAACATATCTGGGCGCACTTCGGTGATCGACATTCTTTGGGGTGCACTGGACTGAATTTGCAGTTGATGAGGTCACACTTTATCTGCTGTAATTCAGACACGTTCTCGATGGTGCAATTTTGGCCATTGACTAACCTCTTCATCAGGCTGCATATATTTCTTGGTTCAGAAAAGGGCACTTTACGTTTCAGACGCTTTACGCACCATATTTACACCATGCCCGCATCTTGAAAAGCATGAGTGACGGTTTATCAAATGCGTCCCTGCTCACCTCGTGTAGATATTACGAACTCTACCAAGTAAAGGTGAGTGAAGTCAGACAAACAACCCTGATCTAGCTTACCTTCTCCAGTGGCACATTTTTGTGAAGATGAAAACTGAAGATTCAGCCTACATACCCCTCATCTTATAAACCATTGCATTGTGGTTTGTTTTCTTGTTTGGTTCATATTCCCTGTCGCCGCATGATTTGCAACGAGCATCCATTGTACGTCCCACGATATTGGCTCGGTATTGAAACCTTTGATTCCGCAAGCATTGTCTACTCAGCAATGTACTATTTTGGCATCTTCTCCAATTGAGTTGCCCAGAACTGAAAAATGCGTACCAGAATAATCTCATTTCGCTTATATGTTTTTGATGATTAGGCGCTGGATTTTCTGTTTGAAGTTCATGTTGTACCGGCACTGACCGAATTCTAGGAAATTTTTCGACAGATAGAGCAAAATCCCTCCTCAAAGCCCAGTCATGTGCATTGCAGCTGAGTTCGGGACGGAGAAATTTAAGCGGCCTTCGTCGACATCGTCGGTTATCCTGTGTTTGTCAATCTACCTTTAGCGATCTCCGAGTGTACATGCAAGTGTTGCTATCGGCAATTGCCCGCTTCGGGATCCAGATCACTCTCAATTTTTGAACGATTCTTATCTACTATGTCCCAAAATTCAAAAAAGATTGTTTTAAAACATGTACTGAATGTTTCCGTTATGACTGATCATGACATTGTCCAAGGTATAACACTCTTCAAGCGCCCAATCAATTATATCCAGTTTATCCCGGCGATCTGCCGTTAGGTTCTAGAATCTACGGATCGCCCAATTATTAAACACTGCCTTTCAACATTTCCAATCATTTTAGCTTTTGACTATAGTAAAACGCAATGATGCAGTCATCTATATGCTCTAAATTTCATTAATCTGCTGATAAAACTATCTTGGATTGCGGTTTAACATCGGCCATTCTGATCCGGACTTTATCGAAATCTCCAAATATAGTAATTTTCAAATTGATTTTACTGCCAACTGCATTTTTCAACCTGTGTCTATTAAAAAAGCTATTTGATTACGAGGGAAATTCTCGGATTTACCTTAACATTGTAACTTGCGCCCATTATAAATTTTTAGAGATCCCCCCATGGGCCATGGTCTCTTTTGCTTGTCAATAATGGTTCTCCGTTTGTTAAGAACCCAACTGCACGGCAAAGCACCACATCATAGTCAAAAATCATGTCGACAAACCGGGAAAATGTAATTTGCATCCGCGTGGATCATTCGGCTAACCAATGAGTTTTCAAACGTTCCCAATTCCAAAGCTTACCACAGTAAAGTTCTCGTGTCTTGTTTGTGCTCTTGATCTATTCCCACCTCTTGATGGTTATAAGTTGGTTTTGCAATATATAAGTATGATAGTGAATATACTGTCAATTCCAGTCATGCGCCCAGTAGATTGCCGAAACAGACACTCGACATGTGGTCGGTCCTCTTTGTATTAAGAATCTGTAACATTTGGGACCATGTGGTTGACTGAAATGAAGTCACTGTGCAAATCCAGCATGTCTATGCTCCCACATATCTATGTCTCCATAGCGATCTAATATCCTGAACATGATTATCACAAGGCGGAAATAAGGATAAAAATGTCCCTATGAATAGGACTACAGTAAAGTACACGACCTGAATACTAAGTTATACCGGGCTTTGGCAAAAAAAGAAATTAAATGAGTTCTGCAGCATTCACGGGCATCTCATCCTGACGGGGCATAAGCAACAATAGACAATCACAGAAACTAGGGTTCTCACTATTTGGGTACTGTAGAATTGTTCTGAAGATGGGACCTTCAGAATCTTTTTTTTCGGAATAAGTAAGCCTCCAACTCACCAATGTCACGCAAAATGCGAACATCTTCAACAGTAACAAACTACAAATCAAATGAGTTAGGAAAAGAACGCTAGCAGAGCAAAGTGCTGACATTGATAGCAACTCCTTTCCTTCCAAAGCGCCCAGACCGACCTATGCGGTGAATATAGTTCTCTCGATTCCTGAGAAAGAAAAACTATGATATAGAACACCTAGCAAAGCTGGAATATACTCACGCAGGAAGGTCGTAATTGATAACTAACGAAACTTGTTGGACGTCAATGCCTCGCGCCCAAACATCAGTCGTGATCAGGACGCGACTGGAGGAATATTATGAGCTGAACAAATTTTGATAATAACTAAGTACTCACGACGTTCCGCCGCGGAACTCTGCCATGATGGCGTCGCGTTCTTTCTGTGGCATCTCACCATGCATTGACGAGACTGTGAAATTAGATGCACGCATCTTCTCTGTCAGCCAGTCCACCTGTATTGACAGTTATTATAAGAACGTCACAAAAACGTACAACGTACCTTTCTCCGCGTGTTGCAAAAGATAACAGCTTGAGTAATCGTGAGAGTGTCATACAAGTCGCACAAAGTGTCGAATTTCCAATCTTCTTTTTCGACTGCAACGAAGAACTGCTTGATACCTTCCAACGTCAATTCGTCACGCTTCACGAGAATGCGGATGGGGTCAGTCATAAATTTGGTGGTCATTTCAAGAACGTCGTAGGGCAGAGTAGCACTTAAAATGACCACCTGTGTGGCAGGAGGCAAATAGCGGTAGACGTCGTATATTTGGTCTTTGAAGCCTTTATTGAGTAGTTCGTCGGCTTCGTCAAGGACGAGCATCTTTATATTCCGCGTCCTCAAACTTCGCCTTCGAATCATGTCGAAGACACGTCCTGGTGTCCCGGAAACGACATGTTGACCGTACTCTAACTTCCTGATATCCTCTCCAATAGAAGTCCCCCCAATACATGCATGACATTGTACATTCATGTAATCACCCAATGCAAGAACAACCGATTGGATTTGAGTTGCCAATTCGCGTGTGGGTGAGAGAACGAGCGCCTGGGTTTCGCGGACAGCGACGTCGATAGATTGAAGTATAGCAATGGAGAACGTCGCCGTTTTACCAGTTCCAGATTGGGCCTGTGCAATGACATCGCGACCTTGGATGATAGGGAGAATGGCACGCTGCTGTATTGCAGAGGGCTTTTCAAAATCTAATGAGGTACTTCATCAGACCAAATCAGAGAGGCAATTCCAGTAAACATACTATATGCATATATTCCGCGCGACAAATCCTCATTCAACCCAAAGTCGTCGAACGTCGAGACGACATTGACGGCCTCGGAAGATTCAAAGACGAGTTTCTACAGAAACTCAGGTGATTAGATGTAAGAGCGGAATAGATAACCCACTTCGTCGCCAACGTTAAGGCTAGACATTATTTTCAGGGAGTCGGTGGTTGGAAGAGTTGAAAATAGTGTCGGAGTTTGAATATATTTGGCGTCACCACCTTCACTAATTTCAACCATGGACTCGATTTTCGAAATACAGCGACAGACTCATGAAGAGATCGAACGCTTTGAACGAGCATTATATACCCTTCTTTCACGACCAACCTCTACCCACGACCACAATTTGCAGAATGAGCACAAGGCCTCACAAGCTCTCGATCGTATCTCTGCTAGAGTTGGTTCCTTGAATAATACGTATGACGATCAAGAGGCAAGAAAAGCTGAATTGAACATACTTTCTGCGTCATCGCAACAAAATGACTTGTCAGAATTTTACTCGCGGTTGGTGAAAATTCAAGAGCACCACAACAAATACCCTGACGCAGGACCAGTGGGACTCGATCTTGAAATAGCTGCTTTCCTTGACGAACCTGGACAAGAGGAGGAAGAGTATGAGGAAGAGGATCGTGAGTTAGTCAGTTTCATTTCTAAATCTTTTAGCGTTCAGCCGAAACTTTCACAGCCATCGCCCTTCTTTTCTCTGGCGAGGAGGGGTATGGACGGTACCTTGACCTCTACACTAATCACACTGCTTATTGCAATCTGAAAAACATTGAAAAACGGCCGGGCTATTTGCAATACCTCGATATGTTACTTACAACACAAGACAATGCCGTTCACTCTGACCTTCCAAAAGAAACACGCTTTACCAAAGACTTCGAAACGTATGTTCTACTTTTTACGTGCTTCTGTCATTTTCTTTACCCTTTTTTAGGTATATCAAAAGTTTACATGGCTACCTGTTGTCATTCATGAAAAAGACAAAGCCACTTATTGATATTGATTCACAGCAACGCGATGTCGCCGCGGATTTTGATAAAAAATGGGAAGAAGGAGCTATTTCCGGATGGGATGATGGGGAGTCAAAACCTCAAGCAAATGGAACAGATACTAGTATATGGTGTGGAGCATGTAAGGAACACCTTGGAATTTTTTTCCCATACCCTTTACAATTTTGCCCAGGTCAAAAACATTATTCAAAGCAAACCGTCTACGATGCACACCTTACCTCAAAAAAGCACATCAAGGCTCTCGCCAAGCAAGCTACATCAGGCGAACCTGCGCCCAACCCTAATGGTTCGAAGGAAGCCGAACAGGCACCAACAAATCTTTCAGCGCTGTCCTCTGGCAAATCACGTATTCGCAATGCAGCGTACTTTACACACTTGGCTACAGACCTCTTAGTCTCATTGGTGCCGACGCTAAATGAAACCAAATCGAACGTGGAGCGTCGTTTCTCGTTAACGGCTCACGAGCGCGAACAAGAGCTTTTGGAACAAGCAAATCCTGCACCTGCACCTGCCGCAGCCGCTGAGGGCGAGCAAGAAGAGGAAGAAGACCGAATATACAACCCTCTGAAACTCCCTCTTGGATGGGATGGCAAACCAATTCCGTACTGGTTATATAAATTACATGGTCTCGGTGTGGAGTACAGATGTGAAATTTGCTCTGATCATGTGTATATGGGCAGGTGTGTTTTGAAGCCCTAAATTGTCGTGTCTCACTGAAATACTTCAAGGAAAAACTTTGAACGACATTTCCAAGTGAGTAATCTAGAAGTTCCTTCAGACTGTTCTTAAATCTCATTGCTTAGGAATCACGACATGCTTTCGGAATGCGTGCGCTTGGGCTCCCAAATACAAAGCATTTCCATGAAATCACTCGCATAGAAGATGCCCTTGCTTGTGAGTACGAAAGTGATATAATCCCACATAACCTCATTCCTTTCGCTGTAGTGGCGGAAAAATTGAAGCAAGAAGGTCGTCATGAAATATTTGAACAGGAGACCATGGAAGAGTTGGAAGACGACGAAGGGAATGTTTACAACCGGAAAACTTATGATGACCTTAAGAAGCAAGGGTTGATTTAGGAGATCAGGCAGCCTTGCGTATATATGTGATTTTTAAAGTACAATGCCCAATTAATGTGTTGAACCATTCTTTTGCGACTTTTCCGAGTTTTTCACAGGTCTAGGAGGGGGAGGAGGTCGTCGTCGGCTAGGTGCTTGGACTGGTGCCATGGGTGTTTGCAGTCTCAGTGCGTGTGTATACAGTTCCTCATCGGAAGACGATGGAGAAGAAGAACGCGGAGAAGAAATGGGCGACTCGAAAGGATTGGCTTTTGAATGCAAATCTAAATTTTGAAGCTCATCTAAGGGTATAACTCCCAGGGGAAAGTCTTGATAGCTCCTCGTTAGCAATAGTCCTGAAAAATCAACATTTCTCACCTGGACCATCCCACCACGCAAAATCGTTGGTACTTGGGGCCGGAACTATGTCATGTACATCTTGAGGCAGATGAAATAGAAAGACAACAATAAACACTTACACTCTCCAACGCCGACTGGAAGAGTGATGTTTGCCAATTTTTGGTCAAGCAATTCACCAGGCTCCGTAGATGTGACGCTGTCCAAAATCATACGCGACAAGGTAGCTTTTTTCACGGGATCGATGACCTTGATCTCTGCTCTGTAAATAGCGAAAACTGGAAGGAAAGCCTTGATCAAACAGTCAGCTGATTAGGAGTACAAGCGAACAAACCTGGCTTGTGGTCAGAACCTGATAGTTCTGCCCGAGAATAGGCTGCGAGGTCAAGTGCAGGGCCACGATACAAAATTCGATCTTAGAGAAAACACCTCGGACCGTACACCCTCGGTTACATAGTTTAAAAAACTCACCCGTCCATGCAGGAATTCTCATCTTCTCACTAGTGTCATAAGTATTTGTCCCAACATCATAACGATAAGTCGGGCGGAAAATAAGAGGACCCTCCTCATATCCATTAAACGCAGCCCCTTCCATCGCTTGCCGCAGCTGAAAGAACAATGTCAATTAAACAGCGCCACTACGGAGCTGGTAAAATAACAGACCTGGTCAGCAGCAAAGAGTGGATCAAAATCATCATGTTCTACCAACGACCTTACAGTGGCGTTGTCCAGGTCAATGCGGTAATTAGTATCCCCTAGCCAAATGACATTTCTTGGGAAAGTTCCGTCAATGTACTTTCAACCAATGTCCTCATTGTAACTCACTCGTGGCTGTTTATTGTTTTCCCTTTCTGGAAGTGAAGACCGTTAGCAATCGTCCGATAATCCGCGTTTCGTTCCTCGACGTTGGAGTGACCGGCGGCAAAGTGCGCCGTTATGAAACAAAAACTGGTATCATGATAATCCAGACGTATTCCAACTGCGCCTTTGTTGCCAGAGATGCCTCTTAAGCCAGTCTGAAGATTGGCATGAAAATTCAATATCTCGTGGTTGGCCGCGAAAACAAACCTTTCTGGAAGTTCCCTCCACATTTCTGATGATTGGTGTCAGGCCAGACTTCACCAGGACCAATAAGGCTGTTCCTACGAGCTTCACTAATAGTGAGAAAAGTTTGTGAAGTTGATGATTAACAATTACCTGTTCACTCCTGAGAAGAACATAGTCGCACTTTTTGTTGGGACGACGATCGAGAGTCTCGATGATCTTGTTTTCCCATATGCGCCTGCATTATAGAAAAACACGTCAACCCAAATATTTCTGAACCAAGTAGAAATATCTCTACCGTTTCTCTGGATCCGTCTGAACAATCTGTTGCGCCGTTAAAGCAACAATTTCCTGGAAACCAATCACGAACATATCTGGTCTACCATGTATAAAAAATAGTCCCAAAATAATATTAAAAAGTGACAAGCAACATACTCGTTCACATCTGATCGAAAGTTAGTAAAATTACGGCAAAACGATTAATCAAAGTCTTACCTTCTCGAGCGTACAACCAGGGTAATAATGATTCCGACGGTGACTATCATTGCTCTTCAGATTTCATTTACGAAACATACGAAAAAATGCGTACCCTGCCGTTTAGATTCCACGTGCCAACAAATATTGTGCACTGCTTCTTGCTAGAATACTCGGCAGATCTAGTGAACCTCTTAGACCATATGGCTGTGCGAGAAGAATTATTTTTTGATACCGATTCTCAAGCGTCGCTTGCACATAATCATGTATTGGATCATAGATCGCTACTTGAAGTTGATTGCTTAGGTTGCCCTGGAAACCGGATACATCTTTCCAGTTAACCAAATACAGGACAAGGGGTTTTCAAAACGCCCCGCGTACGTACCAAGAACATGTCAATCGCCACTTGCTTTGCTTTGTCCTGGAAATTGTTGATGTAGGCGCGTGAGACACTCTTTGTCGCATCAGAGAGGACGCCTAGAGACATGATGAGCTCTTTACAAAGATGCCCTCTTTTCATTCATACCGGCCAGTGTCCTTTTCCCGCTCCTCGTGAAGCTGGTATTGAGTGCACCTGTCCCTGCGTATATTCGCGAAAGAGCGTCGCCATTTTCGGCCCACAGTTCGCGATGATAATTCCAAAGTGTGCTTGAATGTATCCATTCGCGCCGTACGAGAAGCAAGTATTGTTCCAGACTCAACCGAGACAGGATGTCTTGCACAAAGTTGGTACGGTCGAGACTGTTTTTTTTACGCTGCTCAGCATACAAAACTGCACATGGGTGAACTCAGACTGACCAGTCTAGGCAATTGGTTCTAAACACTCCTTTCTGATCAGTGATAATTTCATCTGAAGCTGCATCACACATCGTGAACCCGAATCTGTCTACATGGTCACGAACACTTTCCATTCGTCTGCAAAGAAATAATGTCAAAAAAAAGGCAGTCAATAAGGAGGTAATATCACACAAACCGAAGTTCACGAATGACACTATCGTGTCCTCCGATCCGTACAGCATTATGAAAATCGAAATGCGTGATCCCCAATTCATCTCCAAGAGCAGTCCGAGCTATTTGAAGATGTCGAGCATACGCGTTCGTCAGTGATGCCTCGTTTTCTTTCTGACCGAGCAAATTTATGGCATGAATTGAACCGTACTCCTCCATGAGGTGAACGAGATGCCGTTCAAAAGCAGGCTGAGATGCATTAGGTCTTGTGATTTGAATCCGTTGACCAAACGTTTGCAGCCCTTGCTGTTCCCAAAACACTGAAAGATAATTAGAAGCTACCTATAAAAAAAAATTGGACAGTGCACCGCACAAGGGACGCTTCCACGTATTTGGGCATAACTAACACAGTGTTGGTCACTGCTAAAAATTATTTCTGTCTTTGTGAACACATTAGCAAAGCAAAGGGGAAAAAGACTTGTATGTACCAACCTCAACAAAATTAGCTGTATTCCCATCATCGTCCACTCCGCGTGTATTGAATCTGGTACCGGCTCTTTTCCAGCCAAGTCTTGATATCAGAGACAAGATCGATATAGTGGGTTGACCATTAGTTGGCGGTGCTGGAAGAGCCATCGTAAATACCCCAACATAGCCTTGAATAGCAAGAATCTAAGCAGAGTCAGCTATGCACATCAAATAAACACGGGGGGACCTACCAAGAATTGACAGCTATCGAGATCATCTTTTTCTACAGGGTTCAGTCGTTCTCTGAAGTCGAGTAGGCTACGAACGATGTACTCGTTCCACACAAACCTCTCATCATAGATCAAGTGTTCCTTCGAAGCACTCGGATCTCTCGAAAGGCGAACAGCGAGTCTCGACGAAATATCCCACTGAGATTCGACGGAATAGTAAAAAGAACCAGAAGACAGGATCTTCGTCAAGGGCAAACATGGATGTTCAAAGACGGGCGGAGGTTGTACGTATGTGTCTCTAAAACTCGAATCTTGGGCGTCTGGACTCCCAAACGCATCGTCCACAGATGTCGGAAGCTCGTCCCAAGTCGATGCTGTCAGGCTACAAAAGCAAACTTCATGTATACGCGCCACAGATTCCGGATGAATCGCGGAAGGTCGCGTATTCCCTACTTCAGTAGCGCTCGTGACGACGGCGAGGAACGTATCTGAAATGCAAAATCATCATCAACCCCAACAAAACTCTGGAAGATTTGCACGGTTGGTCATTCCACACACACACACCGTTTTCAACTGAGATTAACCCCAGACATCCCTTTACATTTCTGCTGCTAAGTTTCACGAGAGCGTGCATATCGACCTGATCCTTTGGAAGGAATTCGACGATGACTTTTGGTAATCCATCGCCTGCACGGAAGACGAGTGCTCGTGGAGGACGCCCCAGCTTCTCATCATGGGAGTCTGTTACAAGATACAATGCGCGTGGAACGTTCCTGAGGTAAAGATGCATGACAGTTGTCCTCAAGAATTAGTGGTATACATAGTCGTGGGGTGGAGTTCTGAAAAATCCACAGCTTGATCGGCTAAATCGGGTCACATCATTTTCTCTATGTAATGAAAAGGCCGGGTCATGTATAATAATTCATTTCCCCACTCTGTATCCATTGACATCAGTCGTTATCTGACCGCAAAGTCGATCTGCGCACAGGGGTGCCCAACCCCAAAGTACCATTTTGCCGTGAAGACGTCCTTCTTGGAGGTGTGTCTAGTTTAAAATTCGAGGATGACTTCGTCGAGGGAACATCTAGTTCCTGTATCCTAGGTCCAGGGGACTTAGGGGGAGCAGAGGGATACGTCGAGGAGCGGAAGGGGGATGTAGGTCGGTGAGCCAGCGGTGACGGTGGTGGAGGTGCAGGCGACCGAGGTGCAAGGATTCCTTCCAAAGAATCTCTCCCAGAAGGCCGCGGTCGAATGCTCGGGAATCCTTCAAAGGAGATGTACGAAAATATAGAACGAATCAACGATACTCTTGCAGGCGGCACCGTCGTTTGTAATCCATGCGGGGTTATTGGTGACGAAGGTTCCACTGTCGAAAAAAAAAACAACACAACTCAGACAACAAAAAAAGTAATTGGAGTCCTTTTCACAAACTCACCAACAGTCGTAGGAAGTGCATTATCATTGGCGCTCAAACTGAGGAACAGGTAAAGCGGCGTGAACCACACACATATGCCAAAAAACGAAGCAATCTCCGTGAAGCTTGGCACATGGGTGTTATTGACTCCTCTATATGCCCTGAGATTCCTCGCCTCAGCAGTGATTCTCGCAAAGTAGAAGAACCAAAGAAAGTGATCGACAACGACCAGCACGCAGGATGCGAGGAAAGATATCGACGTAAGTGAAATGAGCGGCCAGGTGATCGAGAAATTTTGAAGGTATACGATGTGACATATCATCGAGAACAGAGTTTGCAGAAGAGGGAGCGAGTCGGTGAAGTAGAATACAGCATGAAGCAGTATGACTACCTGCATAAAGATAATATAAAAAATTCACGCCAGAGGTTCCAATGATTTCGATCACTCACATAGGTACTCCTTTGACCAATCATTTTTGCTATGCGTGAATGCTCCTCAATAAGCTCAGACACATAAAGCAGACCGCTCGCTACAAAAAAACCTCATTCAACACCATTCAACTCTGCAAAATACACACTAACCAAGCGATAAGGTCACAAATCCAAACGCCCCCAATATGGCCACATAACTAATACCACCAATACTTTCAGTTCTATTAGCTTTATTTAAGACAACATATACATACCTTAGATAGTATAGCAATCCCATTGTGATTTGGAAGTTCCACGGCCTAGGTTTGAAGCAAATGTCCTTAAGCCGCTCATCAGACGCGTTCGACGTGTTATCATTATTTCACGTGACACTCATATCTTCCCGATTCGGGAATCGGCACAGCGCAGTCAAGTAATCACCAACCACAATGAGCAACCTTGAAAGTAAGCCCGTCTCCTCTCCACATAACGCCCCTATCTAATTATTTTCCCTTAAGAAACTCTCTTCCAGCTCAAAGTAAAAAAAAAACCACCCTCAATTCTCTCATAACTAACCAGATTAACCTATCTCCCCCCCCAGTTCACAGCCAAAGCTCTGAGCCGACAAGCCAAAAAGGCACAAAAAGACGAAAACTCTGAAAAATCTCGTTTAAAGAAGGTTGAAACCTCTCTGTTCCATTCTTCAACCTTTACTAACTATATTATATCTAGGCACTCCAACAGGGTAACAACGATGGAGCAAGGATCTACGCTTCAAATGCAATTCGGAAGAAGAGCGAAGCGCTCAATCTCCTCCGCCTCTCGAGTAGGATAGACGCCGTCGCCAGCCGCGTGGAAACGGCCGTAACGATGCGACAAGTGACTGGCAACATGACCTCCGTCGTCAGAGGCATGGATAAAGCCATGGAAAGCATGAACCTCGAGAGGGTACGTTTTCCCAGACTTACTATCCAATCTCACATTAGCTGACTTCAAACTCCCTCCCCAGATATCAATAATAATGGACAAATTCGAAACCCAATTCACAGACCTAGACGCCCAAACATCCATCATGGAAGACGCCATGTCGTCAACGACAGCCGTATCCACTCCTCAAGATCAAATTGACCTGCTCCTCCGACGAACAGCAGAAGAAGCGAACATTGAGCTGCAGCAAGATTTGGCTTCAAAGGATCTGTCGTCGGTGCCAGAGATCGTCGCTTCGTCCTCGAAGAGTCAGGCGATAAAGGATGAAGATGACAAGCTGGCAGATCGGTTGAGGGCGTTGAGACCTGTGGTGTAGCTTCGTTGTTGAGATCTTTTCAAGAGGAGACCCGTTTTTATACCGTCATCTTTCTCTGTATATTATGACCTTTTTGTACGATTCTAAAAGCAATCATCAAATTACCACATTAATCGCAAGAAACCTAAAAAGTGTAATCGTCTACAACAACAAAAAAACATAAAAATGACATAAAGTAAGTAAACTACCGGTAGACAAAAAGCACGAAAATCATATGGCCATGGAGTCGACGAAGAGATGAGCAAGAAGAAAAAAACAAAATCGTAAGATTCTAACGAAAAAAAGGAAGACATGCGATATAAAAAATCTATCAAGCGCTGAAGTAGTAGCGATGATGGAAAAAGGCAAGATCGAACATTGCAAGTAAAACAGAAGTTATCACACATAGACGCATGAAAGGTATGGTATGTGTGAGGGGATATCAAACGAATCGAAGCGGTGGGGAGAGCCAAAGGGGCCATCCAAGCAAAATAGATCCAGCAACATAAAATCACAACCACGGGACGAAGGCTCACGCCTGCTGCAAAATAATTCTCACAAACTTATCCAACAACCTCCTCTTATCTTCCTCTCCCATCTCCACCTGGTTTCGGTTTTGGCCGCCGCCCTTTTTCACCGCCACCGTCAGCCTCTTCACCCTGTTGCCGGTCTTCGTCCCAGCGGTAGATGTAGATGTCGGCGCGCTGGTGTTGGCGGACGAAGAAGACATCAACAGCCTCTCAACTCGCGAAACGATCCCGTTCGGTCCATCAAACGCTATCTCGTGAGCATCAAATTGGTGTACATCTATTTGAAAAAAAAACAAAGTCAGTTTGACTCTGAAACAAAATGAAATGAAATGAACATACATCGCTTGAAAAGCTTATACCCTTCCTCGTCCAACACACTCTTAAACACGTCCGCCACTTCCTTTCCAAGCTTCGACCTCTCCCGCTCCCTCTGCTCATCCACATCCCCACTTAAATCCCCATCTCCCGACTTTCCACTACTCCCAGTAACACTATGACCATTCAGCGACCCTGCGACATTCATCCTCCCATGTCCATGCCCAGAACTCGACGTCCTGGCCATAAACGTCGAAGAAGGCAACAACGCCTCCTCAGGTACCTTGGACGAAGCCCACGCAAGTCCGAGCCCAAGATCCAACGAACGTCCTTTCGTTCCGGAGCGGTGGCCTGCCACGACGGAAGTTGAACCTGTTGGCCGCGATCCGCCTCTGCCGCCTCCGCTACCACTGCTCCCACCGAAAGGTAATGTCAACGGACCAGGTAACGACACAGGAACGGGCACAGGAACAGGCGGACGATCCCCTCCACCGACTTTCACCCCCCTCCGCTTCATCTCCTTCTGTCGCTCCCTTTCCCTTTCCACCCTCTCATATTCCTTCCGTACCTCAACACTACCCTTATCCTTACTACTCGTCCCCGCACCTCCACTACATGAATTAAGCACAGACACAGCAGGCTCAAACGAAAACAGCCCAAGATGAGGCCCACCACCTCCGCTGCCCGCGTATCGTTTCCCAGTAGCCTTACTCAAACTCGACGTCTTCCCTTGTCCCCGTTCATTTGTTGTGCCAGTACCCGTACCCGTCGTAGACGTCGAAGCTTGCATTTGATCTGAATCCGTCGTCCGATACTGCGACCGAGTCACTTTTTCCTTAACCCTAATCCCCCTTCCCCTCTCCACACCCACACCCTTATTATGCCTTTCCTCCTTCACCCTCTCCCTCTCCCGATCCTGGACCCTTCTCATCGACTGCTCCCTCTGCAAAGTACCCACACCCGCCATCCCAGGTCCGAACTCTTTTTCCCAAAGACCACTTCCACTTCCATTGCCATTCACCCCACTCAACACACTCCCATTGCCATTACCATTCGTCCCCCCACTTCCACTCCGACGCATCATCAATGCCCCATTCCATCCTGGTCTCTCGAAATCAAAACTCCCATGCTTCGTCGACCGCGCGCTGTTGGACAGTCTTATCGGACCTGGAGCAGCCATCACTGAGCCTGGGCCGGAACGGGGTATAGTAGGCAGAGGAGGGAGCGCAGGGGAACCTGTTTCACCTTCTCTGGGCTTCTTTTTCATGGTCTCGTGCCTCCCTTCTTCATCAATACCGGTCGCCATGAAGACTCCACCCGTCCGATAACGCAGCCCTGAGTCCAACGAGCCTTTCACAGCGTGATGTGCCACCCTGGATTTCACATCGCCACCTTTGAGAGGGGTAGCCGGGGTATGTACGATTTTTGGGAGGTCCCCGTCAAGGTTTTGAATAGGAGTAAGATCGGGATTATTGTCATTTATGTTCCGTCGATAAGAAGAGACCCGTTTTAAAGGAGCAGAAACTTGCGGTGCATGAGGGGTGCTGCTTTCTAAAGACAAAGGGGATATATATATAAATCGAACCCAAACAGTCAAAGATTGCTCACTTGTAAATAGCTTTGCAATCTTGATGGAAGCGGATGTAGAACCGATAGAAGAAGAGGTGGTATTAACGACCCGTAGAACGGGAGATGGAGGGGTAGGAGAGGGACTGCGGTTCCGTGCAAAGCGGTGCCGACCATGAGGTGAAGAAGATTTGCGCGGCTTGGGCGTGGGGTTGTCAGGAGAGGTTGGGAGAGGAGGAACATCAATGGGTGGGTGGGGCGTAGTTGGACGAGACCTTGACCTTGACCTAGAGCGGGAACGGGATAGACTGGCTAGAGATATGGAGATGAGATCCTGAAATCTTCTACGTGCGGAAGAAAATCTGGTTGTTCGCTCGTTTTCGGGAGTAGACGGTTGAGGGATGGGTAGTGGTTTTGAGTGATATCGTTTGGAGGGAGGGGTGACGGTGGATGAAGAGAGGGGCCGTGATTGTACGCGGGTGGATGGTTTTGAAGGAGAAGAGGAAGGATATGGTCGTGATTTTGTAGGAGTTTTATCTTGGTCTGGGGATCGTGAGCTTGTAAACAACTAGAAAGGGTTCAGTAAAGAGATATATACATTAGAAAGATATACTGACTGGTGGAGACATGTGGAACTGATGTTGGTGGTCGATGGAAGAGGAGTTGTCGGCATCACCCGAAAGGGACTGAGAAGTGAATTTGAACAAACCACAAGGAGACATTATTGGGACAATGCGAACCTGAAGAGAATGGCGGCGGATAATCAATGAAGAAAACTGTGCAGAGGAGGATGGATCACACGTGTTGCGAACGGAAATAGCAACCACTCACGATTAGTCCACCACGTCTGTGCTCTACAACAAATGGCGTTGTCGCTGTTGTTGTCGTTGAGCACGAAGCCGAGTCACCGCCACCGCCGTCTTGCAGGAATGCTGCTATGGAGAGAAAATGTTTTTCGAAACGAGTGACGTAAGGTCACATGACCGTGCAATTGGTAATTACGCCCTTGAATTGTATCATCGACAGGCTTAGAAATGAGAGTCTTCTTGCCATGTCCCGTCGAATGCTATCGCGCCTGACGCGCTGGTCGTCGACAAAATTCCCTTGCGTCGATGCCCATGCCGCCCGTGAATTGCGCCTCCTCGCTGAAGGTCCTGAGCCCCCTTACGCCAGACCCAACCCTGCCTCTTATCAGATCTATCAGCATCCCACTCCCCTTCCCCTCACTTACTCTTCCTCCCCTCTACCCTCCTTCGACGTCGCCTATGAATCCTGGGGTACCCTCTCTCCAAAAAAGGACAACGTCATCCTCCTCCACACAGGTCTCTCAGCCTCCTCACACGCCGCTTCCACCCAACACAACCCATCCCAAGGTTGGTGGGAATCTTTTATCGGCCCTAACAAACCCCTCGATACAAACTCCTTCTTCATCATCTGCACCAACGTCCTAGGCGGATGCTACGGCTCAACTGGTCCTTCCTCCATCCAACCTACCTCAGGTAAACCATGGGCCACTCGCTTCCCTGTCATCTCCATCTTCGACATGGTCAACGCCCAATTTCGTCTCCTCGATCATCTCGGAATTCACAAACTATACGCTTCCGTCGGTTCATCCATGGGCGCCATGCAGAGCCTCGCAGCAGGTTGGCTCTTCCCCGAACGCGTCGCCAAGATCGTAAGTATCAGTGGTACAGCTCGCACTAGCCCCGCAGCCATCGCCATGCGTTTCGCTCAGCGTAGTGGTCCGTCTCCTCTCCTCTCTCTTCCACAATCCACTTACACACTCCCTCTTAGTCCTAATGGCAGATCCAAACTGGAACAACGGCTTCTATTACGACTCTCTACCTCCTCACACCGGTATGAAACTAGCAAGACGTGAGTCCTTCCTCCGATGCTCACTTGTTCCAAAAAGCCCTGATCATTACCCTTATCTCTTCCCAAAAAACAGAAATAGCCACCATCACCTATCGTTCTGGCCCCGAATGGGATCAACGCTTCGGACGTCAACTCCGCTCAGACTCGGTTTCTGATCCCCCTTCCCCCGCTCTTTGTCCAGATTTTCTCATAGAAACTTACCTCGATCATCAGGGCGAATCATTTTGTCTCAAATACGACGCCAACTCTCTCATCTACATCTCAAAAGCTATGGATCTCTTTGACATGACCTTGCCCGCTTTGAACGCTCTCAACCTCAAGCCTCGTCTTTTCGGCACTTCTCCTTCTCCTCCTTCTCCTGCACCTGCACCATCACCTCCCCCACTCACTCCTCAACAACAACCTCACAAAACCTCTCACTCCAAATCCCATCCACCGCCCATAAAGTCCCCTGCATACCTGCCCGATCTAGCAGCAGGCATGAAACCCCTCGCCCACATCCCCACCCTCGTGCTCGGCGTACAATCTGATATCCTCTTCACCGTCGAGCAGCAGAGAGAGGTCGCTGATGCGCTTAGATTGGGTGGGAATTCACAGGTGAGCTATTATGAGTTGGGAGGTGTGTGGGGACATGATACATTTTTGTGAGTTTATCTGTCTGTCTTTTTTGGTTTCGTTGCTGAATGAGAATGGTTTATAGGCTTGATGTGTTGAATGTGGGAGGCGCGATTCGTGGATTTTTATCCTAGTTAGATGGAGATTTGTAAATATGGAAATGTCACTAATTTGATAAGATAAAAAAAAGCTGCGCACATCCTTTCGCTGTACACCATGAACCGCCTCTTTGGAAACTCGGCGAGCAAAAAGCCCAAACCAAATCTTCAAGACGCTATCAACGCAGTAATTTTCCAAACCTTCACATTACCAACACCCACACAGACCAACTCCCGCATCTCTTCCATCGAGATCAAAATCTACAAACTCGACGGTGAACTGCTCTCCTACAAAGACCAACTCTCCAAACTATGTACCAACTCTCCAAACTATGTACCAACTCCCCGTCCAAACAAACTCTCCAACAACGCTACCTCCGCGTCCTCAAAAAAAAAAAATAATGCGAAACCCAGACGTTCAACATGGAGAGCACCGTCCTCGATCACGATTCCGTTTCATGAATGGAGGTTCCTGTCCACCCTTAGAGAAGGTGGTTGTTTTCGGGGATGGAATCAACAGGGCGAGTGGTTTTCTTCTGGATGACATCATTGATGTCTTCATTGCAATCCTCAGCATCGTACACACTTATGAGCGACCCACCTTCCACTCTGGATATTGGTAAGCATCGTCCAAATGGTTGGTGTCTGCATCGCTAATGCGCTCGATGATAATATCCATCTGATCCTTTCGTTTCCACACCAGTGCTTGCATCTGTCCCTGACCTGCTCCAAAATGAAAATCGGGCCTCTGCTTCTGCACCTTCAGCGCTGAAGACGCAGAAGCAGATCCCTTTCGCCGTCCAACCACAAATTTTGACTGCATCCACTCCCCCGATGGCCTATTCTCCCGTTCCTCCACAATCTGGTTGATGCATTCCTCCTTTCGTCGATGGAGGATGCCTTCCAACCCAGATGACGACACAACAAGCGACCATTCTCGCCTCGTCCACTCAAAAGCTAGCTGCATATCCAACTCAGTAAGTTCCCACTTCGCTTTTTCTGGGTATTAAGTGGTAATCGAAATAAATGCATAGGTATTCTGAACATCATATAGAGCTGGTGACTTCTGGAGTTGTTGAGAGTTGTAGATTCGAGATGAGACTGGTTGAGGGCATCTATTATGGAGAAGTAATAGTGGGATAGAGTATCGAAGAGAATGGCATGATTTCTCCTCCACGTGTGATCCTTGCCAATTGCGGATTGTAACATAGCTCGCATTTCGCTCGCAATTTGATTGTAAGTTACGACAGTGCCAATGTACTTAAATTCTTCCGAGGCTTTCTTCCGAGGCTTCCTTCAGGTGCAGTGTGATGTCAAAGATTGTCAGATAAAGGTGTTTTCGTCCAACTTGATTCCCAGTGAGCGTAAAGTATAAGATAAGATTCCCAGAGCTTTGAAACTGCTCGAGAGGACCTGTGTACGAAGTAATCCACTTGAGGAACTGACGTTCCGAAACCAACGAAAGGGTACTTTCGCCCGTCTGTTCAATGACCTCGATGTACTTCTCGGTAGTGAC
>QDKV01005304.1_pt1 | contig 48784 bp, 44 predicted proteins | sample 1861101 | NCBI WGS metagenome assembly QDKV01 (sample SAMN04275158, study PRJNA302643) | Fungus metagenome, whole genome shotgun sequencing project. | isolation source: fruitbody | host: Mallocybe terrigena | place: Sweden | collected 2013
TACTCTGATCTGTAATTTTGATTGTTTAGTTGGTTCTCACACAGCAAGGCTATGACGACGAAGTCGTCCCTTTATTACAAAAGTCACGTGTATATTCAACAATAATATCGAAGATTTCTTTATTTAATAAGCTGAAAATTCTTTTTCTCCCAATGCGCTCTGGTTCGTCTTTTCACCGTGTTGTCTCACTGTCCTAGATGCAGCAACTTAAAGCTTCTCCAAGAACATGGGACGACACAGACGTTCTTGATTGTGCCCTCTTTCGAAAGGTTTTTAAAACTGGCGGCGGTGACAAAGACGTGCGAGCACAAACTGACAAGAGGAAGGTAATTATCAAGAGGTTACATGATTCTCCGCGCGATGTAAGTTCCCCGCTCATTTGCTAATATGACTATTCAAATTAATAACCAAGTCCCGCATCATTCGAGTTTGGCTTGACAAAGCTTTTGGAAGGACAGTGAAAGTGGACTTCGAGAGCATTGCTATATTTATCGACTTTTATTTGACTTTGACTTCCGACCGCGCCCAGTCCATTCAGATTTTGAATAGTCAGCGCCAAGAACGCGGTCTTCCGCACTTGCTGGACTGCATTCATTTACATCGACCTAAAGCCCGTTCGCGTTATCAAAATATCCGTTTTACTAAAAATAAGGTGAATGCCACAAGTTCGGGATTCTCAGGCAGAAGTAATGGTCTTCAATCTATCAAACAGTGCAAGATATTGATGTCAGCTTTGCAGGCCCACTGAAGACTCGAAGCCAGTTGGTGGTTACGGGTTCTACATCTCCCACCACAATAAAGCCTGCATCTCCCTCCACCACAAACCCTGATTCATGGAAGAAAACGAAAATACTTGACGATGAAATGGAGCCCAAAATATCGGTTGATAGTACTTAATTTTGTGTCTTACCTTGACTTCTTCTAACGCCATTCTAGATCGAGACCCCCTCATTCCTGTCTTAGGGAAACGAGACGCGCCTTCTTCCTCAAATTGCCGTCCTACGAAGTACAGGCGTGGATCTCCAATATTGAGAATTGCCTCGGAGTCGACTGCATCGAATAATGCAACACAAGCAACACACTGTGAAGCAACAAATATGGCACATATACCGATGGACGTGTCAGGTCAATCGGAGAAGGTACACTTCGAGAATGACCAGCGTAAGGAACTTGACGTGCACGCTATGAATCCACCAGCGGTTAAACAGGGTTTGGAGCATCAAAACATGTTGGAAAGTCGATCAGTTCATCGTCAGGTTGATGGAGCAACTCAGGGCGAGGTTGTCACAGTAGACCAACTAAGGGGAGATATCGCACGTCTAGACTCTGCCCGGCGCACTGAAGACAAGTTTTGCGAGTCTACTGGATACCCAACATGGGGTAAACCCATGGCGCAAGAAATGGGAAGAGAATGCTCTGCCAATGTGTATCTGAAAGAAGGTCTATATGGTGTGGAAACTGTTGGTGTTTCCGACGTTGAACAACAACTAGATACCATAGGTAACACGGCAGATACAAACGTTGTCCGAGTAAAAGGAGAGCAGTTGGAGTCGGAAATGCGTTTATGGAAGGTTCAGCCGAACCAGGAAATCTCGTAAGAGCTGGAAAGTGTCTTGCTGATTGAGTCTGACTTCAGGCCGATTCGTAGTTCCTCGACCTTGAATTTACATTCCGGTTCAAATAATAATATCAGTACGTCCACGTTACTGCATCATTTCCTCGAGCTTATAAATGGTCTCTTGACCTCTCAGATTTGACGGTTTATCGATTTCCGAAACCCAAGTTACCTCGACTGCCTCCAATCTGGGCCGAAGTTGGTTCATTTTCCCATAAAACATTAGCTTCACACTTGACCCTTTTCAGTCCAGACAGGAAGTATGTGAAACGTTTGATTGGTTTCGCAGTTATCAGGGAGGGGTATATCATGCAGATAATGTAGTAAAGGGCTACCTTCTAAGTGCATTTGCATCCAGGTTCGCATTTTTCCACCATTTTTGAAGTTATTATATTCAGCCTGCCTATTTTAGGTCCGATGTTTTTGAGCACGACGGAAGGCTGATCATCTCACATGGGTGGGTGATGCTCCCTCTTGTCTTTATTAATATTCAAAAATGTCAATCAGAGGTGGCAAAGCACAGAGTGTTCACTGTCAAAATGGTTTACTAGTGTCTCAGAAGGCAAGTGACCAACTGGCCGAGGATAAGTCGGTTCGTGCCCTTCTTGACAACTATCGGTCTGGTCGCCCTCTTGTTCTGTTAATTGACGATAAATACGCACTTTTCCCTTACGATTTGGGGTCGCGTGGCGTAACTTACGCTGTACTCGGGTTTTACACGATTTCCTATGCTTGGGGTATGTTGTTTGTTATCAACCTATCTTTTCATTGACGGTGATTAGCCGAATATCAGCCAGCAAAGAATGAAATAGGTCGAGTTGTCCGGTACAAATTTGCGTTTCGGTGGTGTGAAGAACAAGTACGTTATTGCTACATTCACCAATGTCAAATACCAATCGAGGTGACAGGGCAGCCCTTGGTGGCGCACAACTGTAGAAGACTCATCCGTGTCAGCGAACAATATAATTTCTGAAGCCAAATTCGGGGGCAGCACGGGGTTTCCTGAACCCTCAGTACGCGAAAGAGTCTTCGAGAATCACACGCAAAACTTACCTCGTGCGATTGGTCTCCAACTAAACGAAACAGAACCTGATTTTTATTCATAGAGAAAGTTATAGAGATCAGTTTCTGCGTCAGGTAAGATAAAGGAATTCGCCTTTCGGATTCATATAACCCTAGATTCAGCCTACGTATGCTGCCAAAATCGCCGCTGTCAGAAACGTGTTCCCACTGCAATAACCCATCTCATAAAGTCTATTCCGTCTGGGCTTGTCTCACCCCCGATTGCAAGATGTTTTGGAAGAACATCGAAGAGAAAGAATTGCTTCCCGAAATGTTGACTTACAGCACAGCGTTTCTCGCCGTACCACCTTCTCACCCACTTCCTTCTGGATTGAAACTTTTGCCAGAGTCTACCACGACATGTGCTACAAATGGAACGTCAACGGGTTACGTTTTTACGCGCGGTGTACATTGTCGTAAATGTGGTCGTTTGTCTTGCAGGTACTTATTGAACTACCTTTCTTGCAGAGTGAGGAATAACTTTCGTTTCAGATTCCAGTGGGAGAAATTGGAGTGTAACCGGTGTAAGGTATGTTAGATGGCACTTTGGGTCTCGCGCGCTCACTGAAGAATGATAGTGGGTAAAGGATGCCGAGATACCAATCCGATTCGCACAGGATTTCTGGTGTGATCGGTTGCCGATTAGCTTCGAGCACTTTAACACAAGTTCTGTTTCAGGTACGACATGACGTAGATTCCTGAGGTTCATCACTTCAATTCAGTTTCCCAGATATTATACGTGAACCGCTGTATAGCTTCTGTCATGACCATGGAAGGGGTGTCGTTCAAACTTTCAGTCTGCCTCTGAATCGGTCAGTGTTATTATGTATAGTGCTAACGTTCTTAAAAATCATTTAAGTTTTATTGCCCAGGGGCAAAATTCATCACATCCGAACATCTAATCCTGGTGGGATGAAAGAAGCAGATGATATTTTTGTTCAGTATCAAGAGCAGGCGAAGTCTGGGCAACTTAAATTTCGTAGATGGCCAATGAGGGCTGTAAGTAAGGAACAACTATGTTTCTTTAAAACAATTAACTTCCACATTCATTAGCATAAATGTATGTTTAGGGATTCCGTCTTGATATCTGACTCGAATAACACCTTGCAGGTCGAGGTGCATTGCTCACAAACTACTTCTCTCACAATGGTATGTGAGGGTAGTGTCGCTGAACCATACTGACAGTTTTCCTTGTTAGCGGGAGAACCATATCAGGTACGCGCATGACAGCACTTTTTAAAACTTTTCATTGAATCTACTGTTGCAGTATGTCGGAGGCGATGCTAATACAGTGCCTTTTGATCAAGCGCCAGCGGTGGTCCTAGCTCGAAATCTAATTCAGAAGCGCATTTTTCAAGCTTTGGAGGCGTCTGCGGAATTCAACGAAGTCCTAAGGTTAGGTGTTTGTTGATGTAGTCCATTGTTGCTCATGAATAAATGTACTCCTCAGTTGCGCCTATATGGAAAGACAGAGAATGGCTGTACGTTGGATGTGTAGGTTTTTTAAGAAAATCTATATTCACTACTCCACAGTTCCACAGCGATGCAGAGGTTGGACTCGGTCCCCTTGTTGCTGGATTATCTTTAGGTTCTCCAGCACTGATGCACTTCCGACTTCATGCACGGCACGATCCTCTATATGAACGAAGGGGTATTCTACTAACCATTGTGTTACGTCATGTGAGTAAGTTCAATCTGTCATAAATTTACAACGCTAAACGATAAATCGAAGGGTGATGTTCTCGTCATGGACGGTGCCGGTGTTCAAGAGTACTACGAGTGAGTGTGATTCATTTCCACCTCCTTCTGAATAAATTTAAATATCCTTTAGACATACGGTGGTCCCAAACAACTTTCGCATTGCTGCCACAGCCCGCCAAATTAATTCAATGCATAATCACAAAGCAGAGATGGTAACGCCAGGTGGTCAAGGTCTTCGAGGATGAGGAAGAGGTCGGTAGTGATATGACCTCGGTATATTGACAGGGGGACATTCGACGTCTGGTGCAAGGTTAGCGGCCTCAATTTTTGTCCGACCCGGTTGCAGCGGCTGAGAATCAGATTGTCAAATATTTACTATAATATATTTTAATGAACGGTTACCGTTTCCTGCTTATGCTTCGAATAGAATGCAAAGAGGTCGGAAATTTGATTCTCAATGATCTGCTTCTCTCGGTGCAATCGGCCAACCTCCCCAGTCATTACCATAACCTCACGACCCAGATCTTGTTTGAAATGTTCAACATGTACTGCAGGGATTGCTAATAAGAATGGGCGACTGATGACAAATAACTTACACTGGACGTTAATGGCGGTCGCTTCTTTCATGGCTTCTACGAACCTAAGACGTTCTCCCTTAATCTCACCTGAAATCTCTACAAGCAATGTATTAAAAGTACTCTGGGGGGGGGATGCATCTACTTACCAGCAGTAAAGTTCCTCAGCAATATTTCCTGCTCCTGGCGTTGTCGAGCAATCAAAGCGGCTATTGCTTGCGACTCTAAGTTGTCCAAAAAATTAGATCGGCAATCAGAGCAGCTGATTTCTTTTTGAACCACAGACCTGCTCCCATCTGAGCCTGCGAAGAGGACAGTACCTCAAGTAAACTATGTACGGCACCCTGCAGTGCTGCGAAATTTTGGTCTCGGGCTTGCATGCCTACGACGAGCTGCTTGATGTCGCCGAGCAAGTTTGGCCCAGTCCCATCTTCTATGTCTTGCCTTAGGGTACCAGGCGGTTGGAGATTGCATCCAAGAGTCCTACAAAGGTGCTCAACATTTGAAGACAGGCCTTGGATTTGTGAGGTTCCGTTATTGACAAACATCTCAAGCCACTTGCATATTAATATTCAACTTGAAACATTTGCGTAAGAACACAAAAGACACGTACGTTGTTCAGTTCGTTCAGGTAACGCACGCTGTCGGCTTGTTGTTGTGACAATACCGTTCGCCTTTCGCAGTCTTCTTGGACAAGGGCGAGAATCTTCTCAACATGCTAGGCAAACTCAAAATTGCGTAATTTTTGCGTAGAAGGCAGGGACGTACTTCCGCCAGCTTTGTAGGCTGCTCAGTTCCTTCGTTCTTCTCGATTGCATTGCGAGACACTCCAAATAGAACCCTCAACTCGTCCAGCTTGTTCAGGACGGGATTCAAATCAACCACGTTATCAGCTGACTTTTGAGCGCCTTCAGAAGAGGCAACATCGCTGTAGCGGACTTCCCTTTCACTTTCCCGTTCAGTCGATAGCTCTAATAATCTGTCTTGTTTCGATTGCAAGTCTTGCACCGTAGACATGACGAGCGGAAATTCTGTTGCTAATTTGGCCTTGACGTCCTCTATGGCATGTAGAACTGATTCACGCTCCTTGGCACCTTCGTCAAAGGCAACGGGGGTTACGGTGGCGTTCGCCAGACGACCTTCAAGTTGGTTGATGCGTCCTTGAATCGTTTTCAGCGCTTTACCATTAGCTTGTGCTTTGTCGTCCAGGCCAAGAACTACTTGATGAATTGTCGGATAACCCGACTCTCCCCCAAGGACACCCTTGACGTCCTTAACCTGCATCGACAAATCTTCAACATCTTGCTTCGTAAGGTGAGCCTTTGACATGCGCTCGTCATGGTTCTTTGCGTCGTCAAGAGGAGGTCCATCCACATGCAAACTCGTAAGCCCTTCCAACGAAAGTTTTCCGGCCTCAAAACTAAGATTTCGGTTCATGGCGGTTAGAGTCGGCACTGACTCAGTTGTCATACCCCTCTCAGTCATCGCATGCAGAACCTCAGCCTTCCCTCTCGATCGACCACTTTGAGAAGAAACGGAGGAAAGCGACTTGGTTGCATTCTTGTTTCCCACTGGCGTTTCTGGCATCAAAACACTGGTCTCGGCATCGCTACCGCTACTTCGTGAAAAAACTTGAGAGTGGTTCCTCTCAATTTGGGCTAAGCGCTGACGGACCACGGACAGTTGACTGAGGTTCATAATGGATGGGCTAGTAGACTGAGAGATGGCGCTTAAGATGGAGGCCGGTCGAGGAGTTGTTGGAGAAGTGCTTGGAGACAGAAAGGTGGGTCTTATCACAGTAGTGGAGGATGAATTCGAGTTTGAAAGGAAAGGGGGCCGCGGATCGCGTGTGGGGGTGTCTAGTGGAGTACCGGCAGAAGAAGACCCATGAGAGGTTGGTGGGTATATGCTAGGTGATAAGACACTGTTCAGGGGTGGAATATCTAGGTGAAGTTTCGCTGGTTTTTTGGACTCTAGTTTGGGAACGACTTCTGGAACATCAGCTGGTAAAGGTGGAAGGGACCTATTCGAGCATGAATGGCTGAGAAGGGTAGTCATTTCGGGTAGCGGGATTGGACGTGGATTTTCGATCGGTTTATCGTGCTGCGCCGAGTCTCGCACCCTTGGTTTCTTCGAAACAGGTTGATTTAAATTCGCCTCCGGTAAAATAACATTCCTATAATACCAATCAATAAAAATCAGGCGTAGAGGTTGATGTCCATACCAGATCGCACTTATCCACCCTGCTCTCTCCTTCACCGACCTGACTGCAAAAAGCTCCTTTGGTCTTTTGTCAAATCGAACTTCAAAAGCCTTCAACCTTCCCAGTTCACCCTCAAACCTGACACTCGCTTCATCAAGTCGCTTCGCTACTCGCTCGCTTAGTTGAGACACATTCGAAGAGCGGATGTCGATGCACCCGGCAAGCGAGATTTCGTGAAGGACAAGTTGCATCTCCTGGTTGAACGAAGAGAGCTGCATTTTGCGCGTGGATGGGTCGAGTGTGACGTTGCAAGATGTCCAGGCAAGGTGTTCACTTCCAGGGCCTAAACTCCAATCTGTATCTGTAGAAATGTCGCCAGTCGGGATCAGCTGATGGTCGAGGTCCCTGAGCGAAAGGGTACGAGTTAAGTAAAATATTGAACCAGTCAATTTCTGACGTTTTCCAATTTGTGCGATCGGGGCGTCCACACCCATTGGGACATTTACAATAGCTGAAAAAACCTTTTCCTCTGGTCTTCTTCCATTCAACGAATCACCACGGTGAAGGACCCTGCCTACACCCTCGTCACCCACTTTCCTTTTTGTCAACCCTCCTGCTCCTTTCTTGATAACGGAGAATAGATTCCTGAGGCTCTGCCTTAGGGGGGAATGGTCTTTCTTCGACCCACCACCGCCACCTTGACCAAACTCATGATGACTTCTCTTATTTCCTTGCTCTGGCGCGTGTAAATCGCTTGGCTCGAGAGAAGCGGCGACAGCACGATAATCATACACATACTGCCTATTCTTCGTCGACTTGTTCCTCAGCAATGTAGCAGTTCCAGCAGGCGGAGTGTCCATCCTCTCGTACTGGGATATCAAGCGTTTCGCGGAGCCCTTCGTAGGAGACGGAGTGGCGTCAAACACACCAGGTGCTTCGTAGTGCCTATGAGTCGGGACCTGAGACCTAGAGCCATAGCTGAAGTAGTCATCTGTGCTGTGGTTGTGTACCGAAGCAGTCGTGCCCGAATACATCTTACGTGGACCCAGCATTGTAAAAAAGAGATGACAATAATTTGAGCCAAGCAAAGAACTTTCTTTTGACGCGCTACTTGTTGTGGCTAGGGTCAAGGTGCTGTAACAATTTTCCTGGTCGAATTGGGAATGAGGCCATTGGTGGTAGAATTTCAAATCGCCGAATGCTCGAATGGCGGAAGCAAGTAGTACGCCGCGCCAACTCAAAATCGGAGGGTTGCTGGTCCACACGCATCCCCCTCCAAAGGAGAATACATCCAATGGCGAGCTCATCGTAGAATATATAGGCGTCAACACCTTTCCCGCAACGAATTGCACGTCGTCTTTTCCTCAACTTGCTGCCCTTATCTACCGTTCTTCCTCGCTTTCTTCTGCCTCTTGATCTCCTTTTTCGTCCACAGGCATCGAAGGTAAGTAAACACGGTATCTTTACTGCGTCGAGTTGTGGAGTCTAACCTTTCCACCCACACTCGCTCCCCAGACCCGACCTAAAACAACTCAGGCAGCCACTCTTACCACACGTTTTCTGCGACCTCAGCTGTGCGTTTTATTCGATTTTTTCGCTCATGAACCAGGTTTTTGTGAATAGGCCGGGGACAGAAGAGGCTTGTCAATGGGTGATCACCATGAAGGAAAACAAGCAGATGAAGTATAGTGTTTGCAAAGAAAGAAACACGTCATTTAAATCGCAAATACTTGAAGTCGGACGAAAAGAAGAGCAGTTTAGCAAAATAACATTACTTTTCAAATTGACGGCACTCTTGTTAAGATTTGCATATCCATGAATTATAGAGTCGTAAGTAAGCAAATAGGACATAGTAAGTAATAGTATGGGTACGTGACGTTTGACCAGTGTTTAAGTAAATAGTCAGTCAGTTATAAATATCAAAAAAGGCTTTCAGACAAAAATGTAGAAGGATGAGGAAGAGGAACTCATATAAAATATATTTTACTACGATTGAAAATCAACCAATGGGTAAGTAAAAAAATTAAAAATTCAGAAAAGACCTGAATGCCGCTTGAGCGATTTATATTCGGGTCTGGACATCGTGAGCGGGACGTGGCATACGTGAAATAGAACGGGACGTGATGATTGAGTGAGCATAAAGGGGGGAGGCATAGGTTGTAGGAGCGCGCGACCAATAGGAACGGACGACGAATGAATGAGAAAGGCGGATCATCGACCAAGATTCGAGATCCGTTCCAAAGGGCGGGGCACGCATCCACTGTAACATAGATCCATACGATTTTTCTCATCCACTGGGCGAAAGAACACAATGACGACAGAATGACATTGTTGACAGAAAAACTGAAGTCTATATGTGCCCGATGATCGGAAAAAATGAATGACGTCGGTGGCTGGGAATCTATGTGCCGATTTCATAGGAACATGACATGATTTTCATATATACAACTTTTTTTCTTCTTTTTCAGGAATCAGGACCTGTTATAGGCGGCCGTTCGACTCGGATAAGATACAGGCACGGGTGTGACGCGCCGAGGAATACTGATGTGTAACATTAGACCGTCATATTCGGCGCGCACTTGGATCAAGTCAGCGTCGTAGCCAAACGCAATGCGTCGTTCAAAATGACCTTGAGAAATGAAAAGGTTATCAGAAAACGGACAGGGAAAAAAAAAGAAGAAAAAATCTCACCACCTCCATTCTCCCACTTGTCCGCAACGACATGCAAAATCCTTCTTCTCTTCGTAGCCAACGTAATCCCTTCCCGTGTGAAATCCGGTAAGCGCACATGGAGCCAATAAGCACCTGGAGTCGTCTCAATTTCGATCCGACAATCCGGTGGAGCGGGAGCGTGGCTCAAAAACGGCACATACGGAGCGGAAGCCCCGTTCTGGATATTTTCGAGAATCGTGGGCGGCTCCAAGGGGGGCAGAGTCCTCGCTTGTTGAGAAGGCGTCATATATCGGCGCATGGCAGTGAATTCAGGGATGTGGGAGAAGAAAGAAGCGTCTGGGGAAGGAGGCCGAGGCGCTCGGAATGGCAGCGGAGAACTGGGTCGTTGTGGGGGTGAGTCAGCTTGCGATGCTGCAGTCTCCACCATGCCCTCGTGGTGAGTATTAGGACAAGGTGTTTTCTGTGAGTAATGGCAGGAATGCTCTGTTTCCTGTGTCACAGAGTCTGAGCGACCAGAAGACGAAGGACGAGATGACGATGAAGACGAGGAATTGAAGCCATCTAGAGAAGGACACCGAAAACCCGAATGTTGGGACACAGAGTCGGTTGAAGAAGTTCCGGACATGGTTTGTACCTGTGGCAAAGAGTAGAACGGTACCTGAGTAGGAAGGGGTAAACTAGCAGAAGAATTTCTATCTATCCAAGTGGTTGAGCGAACAGGAGGGGTTGGACTCTGCTGACGGAGGTATGAAGACAAAGTACTTGAATAAGCGGGGGACTGGGAGTCAGGAACGGAGAGGGGTCGATTTGATGAAGGGTAGACCGGAGCATGATCTGACTCGGATGAAATTGAAGATTGCTCAGCAGAAGGAGTTGGCCTGTGTGAATGAACTGTTGAACTTGAAGCAGACGAGGAGTGTTGGGAATGGTGGTGCCTATGGCGCCTTGTGTCTGCTTGAGGCGAGGGGTTGAAGGCATGGAATCGAAGAAAAAAGGGTTCCAGGTAGGGGAGTGTGGAGGGGTAGTGGAAGGCTCTTGTTGTTTCATGGTGAAAAAGGGATTAGGCGTGTCAACGTGAGAGAGGACGGGGGAAGGCAGGGGAACCTCTCTGGGAGAACTAAAAGAGGCATGACGTTTTGAATGGGAAGGGAAACGTAGGAGAGTAGACCTGCGTGGCGAGGACGGAGAGTTATCCTGGTTGTCGGGCATCCTCGATGGTGGTTGGAAAGTAACAAAAATGCAGTGACTTTTCCGACTAAATGCTGGCTTGGCTCATCTCGCATCCAAACTGTTCCGAGCCATGACGTCACCGCATCACCAGCGCTTTTTTGCAGCTGTGACACTCCACATGCAATGATCTGCTCTTACTACCTGGAACTCGTATATCGTTCCCCTTTTCCGATGTATACTCCACACTTCACACCCGGGAAACATTCCTTTGTCCACATGTTTCCAAATTCACAAAGTAATTTCTTCCCCAATCTTTTTTTTTTCTCTTCTGACTTGTCCCATTGTCCCAACGCACGCGTGTCAACCCCTTTCATCCATACCTGTGACCTCATCCGAGCCAATGATCTGACCTCCCACTATTTCGACCCCAAATGCCTAATTGGGGCTACGCTTCCTCTAGCAATTTTTCAAAATCCCCTAATATCGCTCGACGCTGTGAGCTGGGTTGAACACATGTCCGCTAGATAAGCACCCCTCTATATTTGCAGTAGCACACGAGCCCGCCAGTGGATTTCCCCCGCACTTACCGTGAGTCCGTGACCACAATAGAAGAGAGGTCTAGACTTTGCAATATGGTCTCCGTCGGGTCGGGCGAGCCTCTATATATGTCTTGTCCTAAGCGTGTAATCATACATTGCGTATGTCCCTTGGCTACGTTACGTAGTATAAGTTGGAGATTGACGTTGTCTTGAATCAATGAGCGGCTCTTCCAGGAAATCTTACTCATTCATCTCCTTTTTCGTGTTTCTCTGCTTCTCCAAGGCTATTCCTCTAGCGATAGCTTGTGACGCTCACCATTACTTCTCTCAATCACGTTTATATATGACAACCCTTGACAACGCCCTCTGAGTCTAATAGCTTCACTTAACAAAAACCGTTATCATAACACAGAATGGCAACTATCTTATTTTAAACACCTGACTTTGTTATAATAGCCCATCCTTGATTTCTCCCAAGTAGAAGGTCAAATATAATCATTCACTACCTTCCCGGATCTCACCTCCATGGTTAAGCACATACAGCAGTCCCAGGTAGTGCAGATGGCCAGGAACAGCCTCTTTCGAGTCCAAAGACGCCGCCTTCAAGGTTGACAGCCGCCATTTCCAATCCACGAATTCAATTCAAATTCAAACCTTTTCCCTGGTTCCTTGCATTCAATTCAATAGATTCATCTTACATCGGGAAACGGAGGGAAACGGGAACATGGTATCTGTTACTTGATACAGTAGATATGTCCGAACGCCACCATCATGCAGCGTGTGCTATGGTAAGCCGCGGCAATACATCATTTTTTCATCATCGTTGAGAGGTGATCGTCCCGGACGAGACTCTATGACCAGAAAATGACGGATAACTCACTGAATGTTGCAGGGTATAGTAATTTTATGCCGGTGGCATGACATAATCGTCCAAAAGTTGCCATTCGGGAAAACGTGCTATTATGCAGCTTGCCTAATTTAAGCGGTGTCCAACACAGGACTCCAAAGTTGAACACTTTTTCTTATCTTCGAGAATATACTAACCTATATTGCTACTGGTCCGTGGTACTATAGCCGATTAGGATCAACTAGGATCCCTCATTTCTTCTGGTAACCCGTTCGCGGCGTTACCCCACACGCATCGAGCCAGCGGAGCGGACTCGGGGCCCCAGTGATCGATTGATCGAATGGACTTAGTGTGTCGTTGGAGCGGGCGGCGGGCGCTAATCTGGAACTCGAAGTTGAAAGGGCATGAATGCGTAACGCCCTGTTTAGACTATTTCACAAATGGTGCGTGTCAGCTTGTGATGTTGAGCCGCTGGCCTCAGGCAATACATTTTACCAAGGACTCGTCAACTTAATTGGTAAAACCAATTATGGAGAACCGCGGTGCCCGGGATGACTCTTAAGTATTGCCAGTTTGTCAGCGAGAGAAAAAATGCGTTGGGCGATAATTCACGTTCTGCTTTGATAGAAATTAGGTGCGCAAATGAGTTTTACAATGCGGCCCGAAGGAGTCAGGAACTCATGTTATGCAGCCGGAATGGAAGCTGCTCAGCTGGTTGCCAGTTGGTGACATCATGTTGACTTATTCTCGCGTGGCACCCGCAGCCCGAGAATGACTGGACATGACACCTGTTACATTAAGGTCAGTGCCATTACCTTGATCAAGTAATTTTGGTCTTTTTAGAAACATTCAACAAGCCATCTTTGGGAAAAACGCAACTTGCCTTCACCTTTTATCATGTAGGGAATTTTCCATTTTCTTTCTGAACTCATTGATTGAAATTCATAGACCCGGGGGCCGGACAGTGGCACATTCCAAACTTGAAAAGCGGTGAAAAAATTTCTGACGCGGTCAACTTGGACGGTAAATTTGTATGCGTGAACAACTGCCCTGGGTCCCAGGCCTGTTCAGCGACTTCTTTCCACGTCATTTACCAATAAGCAAAATATACCACCATAATCTTTTCCTGATGACATTCTCAGATACAAATTGATACACTTGGTTCGAGTCTCCGCTAGCGGTCGACACATGGCTCCCTTCAAGCTCTGCTTACCAGACTGTTCTACCAGTATGTACTACAAGAATAGCCCATACCTTCACCCAACCTTCACCAGTGCGTCCCGATAACACTCAGACTGGCACTAGTATTAATAAAGTAATATTAGTGTTCGAATTACTCAAGTATTTTTTACAAGGTCAAATGCATGACCAGTTGTGGAATGATTCCACTGGTTCTCTATTGTCAAGTTTCGATTATGTATTCACCACTGAGGACAGCTCACAGGACGGCACTTGATTGGGCCCATGTCAAATTCTATTGAAGTGGAGAGGGAGAACATATTGTGGAACTTAATGCAGAACCCCCTTCCTGAGCGGTTTGACTGGACTACTTTCTCCTGATAGACAAGGGTAAATTTGCACTAGTAATTTGCTACCCCGATTTTCGTCAATTTTTTGGAGCTAGAAAATGCACCTATCTCCCGCACTGGCATGATGCAGTGGCATGGACCCTCAATTCAGCCTGAGGCCGCAATCTCCTTTCAAAAATTTGATTTTTTTTTTGCAAAACCCCCTTTGTGGCACTGAAAATTCAACGAAACGTGATCTGGACATTCAATGCAGCACAGTGCACACTCAAACTTTTCGACGATCACCTGAAACGGGGTAGCCAAGTGCACGACTTGACTTGAAGGGTCTAACTTTGGCGTACACTATAAGTGTGCCCGTAGCCGTGTAAAAATGCAAAGACCGGCCGTGTCTAAATATTATATTACTACCAATAATATCCGTTAGTATTGACTGAATCCGAGTACTCTACTTATTTCGGCTCACCCACGAATCATAATGTACATTTTCAGTGAAGTCTTTACTTTAAGTGGCCTCGGAAAATGAATCGATAAAATACAGGTTATGTAACCACTTTCAATCGATATCGGCGATAAGGCTAATCCATCAGGCACAGTGACCAAAATAAATCCTTGTGGGACCATATGCCGCATGTTCGAGTTTGAATAAGTATTTTGGATAAGGAGGGGGAATTGACAGCGACGATTTAAACTCTGAATATATCAGGTAAGTGACGCACCAGATATTGGGGCAATTGATAAGGGCACTACGTTAACTGCAAGCTGAGGCTCCAGCGGCGACTCAACTTATGTCCTCGAGTCTCATAGAAAGGAACGAGAATTGACTCGGGTGCAGTTCAGCAAACGCTTCAACATCCGAGTTATAAATGTGAAATCTCGGGTGGTGCAATCGTTATCAAATGGTACAATTATTAGCAACAATTTGAACTTTTGATCTTCAAGTTCATTCTTAACTTTCTGCACCGCTGATTGAAGCATACCAAGTAAACTGGGATAAGTATAAAATTCTAAGGAAACATAGAGTTCAAATTTTGGTCACTTGGCAGGTTGCAATCAAAGATGTGCAGGATTCAGAAACTCTTATTACGAAGTGATCGATGCATACTGAAATGGGTGGTTTCTACGAAGGGCAGCTTGAGAACGTACGAAGCCATCCGATTTTTAAAAGATGGTCCCAAGTAATTCAGAGAGCCTGGAGTAGCAGTGCCAAGTCGAAAATACACTGGCACCCAAGTTTGGCCGCAAACTTTAAGCATGCCTGAAAGCTGATGTGAACACTGGCTTTGAAATGCAATTCAAGTTTTTTTTGGCTTCTCAAACGAGCTCGCACAATCACCGTACCACACCCCCGGACTGTCCGGTTGATCACCTCCAAACCCTTTTTTTTGGGTGGGAGCTACAACCGCTTGTTAGTTGAAGAACGCTCCAAGTGGACCACCATGACTTGAAAATTAGTTCGAGTTGGACCGGGGGTCGTCCCGAACCCGGGGTTCAAAAAAATCCAAGATCAAATTGAGAAGTTGTCATTGCAATTGGTCAAGTTGTCTGCGGTGGGGATTAAGTCTCCTTGGTTGAAGAAGACGGCGACGTTCCTCATTTCACGTGGACATGGTACCGAGGAAATAAAAATTGGGTAGATAACTGATCTATGTAGGTCAAAGGGATCTTTTATGCAAAATGGCCGACGGTTGGTTGTTATGAAAATCTCCCAATGGGTGCATAATGACAAGATTGTTGTGTGAGACGACGAGGGATGGATACACGGAGCCAGTCGTTTTTGAATTCGGCTCTTACAGAGCAGAGATCAGCGTCGTATCCAAATGCGACTCTTCGCTCAAAATGTCCTGAAAGAAATGATTAACGATGGAGGAATATGACGAGAATATGACATCACGACAATATCGTGTCGAGTATAATACCCACCTCCATTGTTGTCCCATTTGTCTGCCACAATGTGCAACACCCGCCGCTTCTGCGTTGCCAGTGTGATGCCATCCCAGCTGAATCCTGGGAGCTTCACCCATACCAGATACTCGTGCGAATGCGTTTGCACGTCTATCGAGCTCCCCTGTGCCGGTGTTTTGCTCAGGAATGCCCGGCTGCTCGATGGCCGACCATCGTAGTCCTCCTCCGGGAGTATCACCGGTGCTTCAGGTCCACCACACCACTCTGCCGGCGATGGCGACTGTGGTGAAGGACATCCTGACGACGTGCTACCCGTTTGTAGTGTCATAGTAGTTTCTAGGGAGCTGATGATTCAAGACGTGTGCAGTCACTGGCTGGCAAGGACAGTGGTGAAAAGAAAAGCAGATCCTCTGGTTCCTTAAGAATGGGCATTTGCTTGATCTGGGACCAACGTGGCCGAGCCTCATGCCCTCACATATTTGTTAGGATGAGCCCAGGTTACTGGCATGCGCCATCAAATGTCGTTTCTTCACATCTGTCATACATATGAATATTGTTCCCCTTTCCAAGCAATCGCAAATTCACATTCCCACTGAGTATCTGTCTTTCTGTTCTTTTCAAAAGCTAGCATATCCCCTTGCATTTGCGGGAAAAAAAACACTTGTCCAAGTATGCCCTGAAAGAAACGAAACTCCGAATACACACGAAGTGGAGCACTCAGATTGCATAGTTCCTTCCGCTTCACATATATCTGAGGGTCGACTGTCCAGTAGCATGCGGCATGTTCGTATCTGCTCGTTCCAGCCTCAAATCCACTGTTATCTGACTCTCATCTCCGTCTGGGTTTACCTTACGAAGCCTCGTTATACTAAATTCGCATCTCGGCATTTTGCAGACAAGCTGGCATTATTATCCCGCTGACCGGACTCGCCCGTTGATAACATCGGGCACGTTTGGTCCTTCGAAATGGTACCATAAAACCATTTCTGAGATGGTGAATCCTATCAAATCCTGCGGCGTGCTCCTTATTCAGAAGCAATCTACGGATTAATCGGCCGTATGCTCTGTATTGGTCTGCTTTACTTTGTGCAGCTACTTACAATCGAATCGGATTCGCTCGCACACTGTACCGGAGAAAATGCATAATTTATTCCGTCTACGGTACGAAATAAAGAAATATTCATGAAAACTTGCCGTTACGCAGAGGAGGCTGGGTTCGAACCCGTCCTGGTCAGCCTCGGGTCAGCCCTAGTGTCGCTACTGTATCTGTCAGCCACAAGTAGTATATAACACCGTCTTCCTCTGAGAGGTATCATAAGCTTCTTTCTCAACGTCTATATTCTCTCTTTCTTACTATAAAAAATCTCGGCGACCAACTCTGTCCAAGATGCGCACCTACATTCTCCTTCCAGTCCTTGCCCTTTTAAACATGGGAGCGAACGCAGCGACCATCCAGAACCTCATATCTCGGCATTCGGGACCTCACATCCGTTCGCCTTCTCAACACCTTAATAACCCCATATCCCGTCAAGTCCACAATGCGGACTTTAGCAGCGACTCCAGTCCAGTTTCGGGTTCTCAGTCTTCATCGCCAGGGTCTCCACCCACATCTGGCTCCTCGTCTTCGTTTACGGATCCGGCACCATCTCGTCGTTCTCTTTCTCTACGTGCAGTCACGGCTGACCCCGAGAACGATACGATTGTCTCTGATGCAAATGGGGATGTCGATAATCAAGCCGAGGATTTGGACGCGTTAACTACAGTCAGTGCTTTATCTTATCTTGACTGAACCTTCCCTAATAAGTTATCTTTCTCGTTTCAGGATCAAGATGGCTCGCGACTGGCGTTGCCTTCACTCCGTCGCCGGCAAGAGAACATTAGGTTGTCGGCGGATGCGATCAATGGCGGCAGCAACACCGCGTCTTCTGCGCCGTCCTCATCTGGGGTAGGTCCAAATTGCATTTTCTTTACTTTTATCTAACATGTCATATTGTCAGTTCCGTTTTGACAGTATCTCGAGCAATCTGCTGTCCTTTTTCTCTGGGGGATCTTCCTCAGACACGACCACCACATCGCCGGACACCACGTCCGAGGGTGGATCTGAAATCAGCTCGTCCTCGTCCTCAGACGACACCCCTTCAGCGAAAAAGCGTGGTTTGACTGTCGATTTTTCTGCTCCCCAGGTCCCCGATTCTCCCAGTCTACCCTTTCGCAACGGGGTCTCCTCAACGCCTAAGGTCGGCACTGCGGTCGTTTCGCGCCAGGAGAATGCCGCAGTAGAGGATTCAGACCCTGCTTCCACTACGGACAGTGCAACCGACAGTGCTGAAGACGAGAGTGAGGTCGTCGCGCGCCAGGAGGATGCCACCGTAGAGGATTCAGACGACACTACGGAGAGTGCTGAGGAGGTTGATGGCAGTGAGGTTGTCGCGCGCCAGGAGGATGCCACCGTAGAGGACTCAGAAGACACTACGGAGAGTGCTGAAGAGGCTGATGGCAGTGAGGTTGTTGCGCGCCAGGAGGATGCCACCGTAGAGGATTCAGACGACCCCGCTTCCACTACCGAGAGTGCTGAAGACGAGACTGATGGCAGCGAAGTCGTTGCGCGCCAGGAGGACGCTACTGTAGATGAATCAGAAGACCCTGCTTCCACTACGGCAACCGAGGATGCTGAAGAAGAGACTGTCGACAGTGAGGTCGTTGCGCGCCAGGATGATGCTACGGTAGAGGACTCCACGTCCACTACGGACAGCGCAACCGAGGATGCTGAAGATGAGGTCGTTGCGCGCCAGGAGGATGCCACCGTAGAGGATTCAGACGACCCCGCTTCCACCACGGACAGTGCAACCGAGGATGCTGTAGACGAGACTGATGGCAGCGAAGTCGTTGCGCGCCAGGAGGACGCTACTGTAGAAGATTCAGAAGACCCCGCTTCCATTACGGACAGTGCAACCGAGAGTGCTGAAGACGAGGCTGTTGACGGAGAGGTCGTTGCGCGCCAGGAGGATGCCACCGTAGAGGATTCAGAAGAACCCGCTTCCGCTACCGACAGTGCAACCGAGGATGTTCAAAGCGAGACTGATGGCAGCGAAGTCGTTGCGCGCCAGGAGGATGCCGCCGTAGAGGATTCAGAAGAACCCGCTTCCGCTACCGACAGTTCAACCGAGGATGTTGAAAGCGAGACTGATGGCAGCGAAGTCGTTGCGCGCCAGGAGGATGCTACTGTAGAGGATTCAGAAGACTCCGCTTCCACTACCGAGAGTGTTGACGAGACTGATGGCAGTGAGGTCGTTGCTCGCCAGGAGGATGCTACTGTAGAGGATTCAGAAGACTCCACTTCCACTACCGAGAGTGTTGAAGACGAGACTGATGGCAGTGAGGTCGTTGCTCGCCAGGAGGATGCCACCGTAGAGGATTCAGAAGACCCCATTTCCACTACCGAGAGTGCTGATGATGAGACAGAAACAGCATCTGCTGAATCAGACGGCGAAGAACTTGTCAGTAGGCAACTCCCTGTCGACCCCTCGGACGTTCTGCCGGGTCTCCCTGTCAGAAGAGACTTTGGTGTTTCGGTCAATGGACCTGTGCGTCCTCCTTTTTCTGCTATTCATGTGCCTTCGTCTTACGATCAGATACAGAACGTAAAGCGCCGAATGATAAGCGCCAGAGGGCCATTGAAGGCGAGGGCGTAGTCGGATGTCTTGCCGAACGTATTTGGGACCGAGTAGAGTGAGGATAAGTTATTGGTTATTCAATGGCCCGGGTCATTACGGTATTATGAATTCGACTTCCCTTAGAAAATTTGTTTATTTCCACTTTATTCTCGTTTAATATACCCTACATTTATTCTATTTCTACCTTTTGTATACCGAACATACGATGCAGCTTATTATCTTAATTATTACTATTCAAACGCAATGGTCTTTTTTTGGAATCCAAGTACGGCTCTAGTTATATATAAGCACAACAAACAAGTGTCAATATCTATAAGACTAATTCAGACCAGAGACCTCAGTTTTTGATTCCGTGTTTACAGTTCCAGTATTTCTGTGGGTTGTGACCAGAGTTCTTGGCTCCAGTGCAGTGTTGTCCGATTGGCACGAATTACACCGCCCACGATGTCCTCGCTCCTACATGATGCCTCCCGATCGGAGACCACCTTAGTGGAACAAGCCGATCTCGACACGGGAAGTTCTTCAATTGGACAGGTAGATGACGAGATCAGCGCTAAAGTCAACGAACCTCTGCCCCAAGGTTGGGAAGCGCGCCGTGTTGAATGTGGGCGGTTGATGTACATCAACCAAGAAAAGAAGATCAAGACGTACGAGCGACCTGCGTCCCATGGCCGCGCTGAGGTATCATCGAAATCTAGTACCAACAAAAACCTTCCAGCGGGATGGGAGTCGGCCACTGATTCCAACGGACGAACGTACTATATTGACCATATCAATCGGAAGACGACTTGGCTTTGTCCTGTTCAGGACGGCGAGTCGGGTTCCGATGGTTTGCCTCATGGATGGGAATGTCGTGTGGATGTCACCGGAAGGGCGTATTACGTCGATCACAGTTCAAAGACGACGTCGTGGATCCACCCAGCTGTGCTCGAATTGCAAAAGGAAGAGGATCTGGGACCTCTTCCGTCTGGTTGGGAGATGAGGTGCATGGAAGACGGTATTAGGACATATTTTGTGGACCATACGACGCGGACGACAACTTGGGAAGACCCGAGGAAGATGAAGATCGAGGACTCGCTTTCTGCTCAGTTCGTTCGCAAGGCTTTGTATCTTCATAGTAGGAGACGTTATGAGGCGCTCCCGGGTTACTTCGAGGTCAAAGTTCGGAGGAGCCACATTTTCGATGATAGTTTTGCTGTCTTGGCGAAGGCAACTAGTGATGATCTCAAGCGCCGACCGCATGTTACTTTTGACGGAGAGAATTCCAATATTCGTGGTAGCACCACAAGGTGAGTTGCTTTTCGTGATTTGTTTCACTTATAGCATTTATAAATCTCTCGCCCTTCAGAGAATGGTTTGATCTACTCTTAGAGGTTGCTTTCGACCCAAAGAAAGGATTGTTTGCGGAAGACGACGGACCCAATGGCATCTTGAAGATCCATCCCGACTCGTCCAACATTCCAAACTACTTGGAATATTTCAAATTCATTGGCAGGATCCATAGTATTGCGATTCGGCTTGGTTTCCTTATCGATTCCAAGTTTGTCGCTCTCATCTATCCACTTCTAGCAGAGCGACCAGAAGAACGGAATGTTGAGAAACTCATCTCGGATGCTATGGATGATCCGACCGCAAAATGGTGGGGCGTCATTTCATTCGTGCTATCTTGCTCATAACTGATGCAAAATTGGATATCAGGTCTAAGACAGGAAATAGCGGAAAACTCGTATTGAAGAGTTCAAATGTCTTGGATAGGCGAACGGGAAAGCCCTTTTCACTGGAATTCAAAAGAGATTCCAAAGGATGCTCTTTTATGAGTGACGAAGATCGAAACGAATTTGTAGAGGCTGTTGCTGCCCATCAAAATTCCGGAGGTCACAGTCTCCAGCTGCGATCCTTCATGGATGGATTCTGGGAACTCATTCGCAGAAAAGATATCTTCTATGCATACACGCAATCCGACATTCAAAAGTTCGTCGGAGGAGTGTCCGAAGTTGAAAGGTTTGTCATTTATATATATATATCCAACTCCTTTCGGTTCGGCTCCGCCTCGCTGGTATTAATCGTATTTCTGCAGGACAGGTGACGACGAAGCGGATAAGCACATTGAATGGTTTTGGAAGATTAACCAGTCATGGCCCGTCGAACACCGCAGGGCCCTGCTGCGATACATAACAGGGCTCAAGCGTGTACCAGCGACAGATAAGTTCAAAGTTTTGAAGGCCTCTGACGCTTCCTTCCGTCGCCTCACCGTCCTCGGCAACAAGGAACGCACGGTACCGGAGAAGGACGAAGACACTCCGGAGCACGTCCTCTTTATTCCCGAATATGATACGTTTGAAGCACTGGAGGAGAATCTGCTCCATGTGATTTATAATAGCGAACCAGTAATGTCTTCCTTATTTTTCTCTCTGACTAAACTTACCAATAGAATGACAGGAGGATGCGTTGAGCTTGATTGCGGATTTTGAGCTTTTGTCGCTTCCACCGAAGTCATCCAACCCCTTGCCAATGTACAAGAAGAACTAGTCATGACTTATGTATTTTGATGGTGATGTTATTCGAAGGTGTATATTTTTCTTTGTCATCTTATGTTCCTATTCACCCGATTACTTGGTAATGCCGTTGTAATACGATCTATGAATATTTTTTTTGTATATTTCAAACAATAAGAAATGCTACAGGTTGCCTACTATGCCCAATTGAGAAATAAAAATACAACAATTTGTATTGGTTGGCATTATATAGTTGATTGTACAAGGGAATGCAGGTGCAGACATGCGTATGTAACATAAAATAGCAGAAACGTGTTAAGATAAAGCGTAGATTGCGTCGTAAAAAGTCACATATGAAACGAGAAAAAAGTTGAAAAAGCTGAAAAGGATATCAATATTATCGGGTTTGTATTAGCATGAACGAAACACTTCGTCAAGATATTCAGTAAGCCATCGCAACAGGATCCGTTCGCATACTCTTCCTCAGCCCTGCAGGACTCGGCTTATCAATGCGGACTTGGTGCTCGTCATCAAACGGCGTGATGAAAGGGTTTACAGACGACCCCCGCCTTGTGTGCGCCACTGTCAGGATTCTCGGCACTGGTGGTGGGGCACCAAGAAAGTCCTTGGTTGTCAAGCTACTGTAGATGTCCTTCGTCTCTTCCTTCTTGAAAGACGAGACAAAAGAAGACGACGTAAAGTCGTACGTAGAATCACCTGGGACGGCATTCGTCACTCGCCACTGTGAGGTCGGAGTCAGGGTTTGGCCACCTAGAGAGAATGATTTCCGGTGTCGATCGGGTGACTTGGGTGATTGATATGGGACTGGGTAGCGGGAGTACTGCGCCATAGTGTGCAAAGATGGTGATGAAGTCAGCGGCGTCTGGGGAAGGGAGGAACTTTGGTCCCTCCTAGAGGTAAAGGTTAATTGAGAAGGTTGGCTATCAAAGCCACTGTGTAATGGTACAGGAAAGATGGCCTCTGGGCCTGGGTTTAGGAATGGATCGTCGTAGGACGTTCCCACATCAAGCGGGATATCAGGCATCGGTTGCTTTGGTTTTCGCATAGGAGGACTAATCTGGTTGAGAGACCTCGGTGGCGAAGGTGTCTCGGGTTCTTGAGTCGCTATGACCTTGGACGTCGGCACCATAGGCGGCTGTAACGACATGAGCTTCCTGGGTGGTGAGATGATTTTCTTCCACGATGTCTGCGCAGCAGCAGGTGACGTTGAAAAGCGAGATCTTGTGGCCGCTTCCTCTTCTTTTAACAACTGAGACTGCCGTGGGAGAGGACCGTGCTTCGCTATTGCCCGTGCCGTGTAGACTTGCAACTTAGGCTTCGGTTTCTGTTGAGTGGTCTCTTGTTCTTGTTCGTTGGAAGCGGGTTTCGAATTCGACAGGTCGTCACCGTCACTGTCATCATCCTTCTTCTTTGTCAGCAGGGCGGTTACTTTGTTATACCAAGCATCATCACGACGATCGAGCGATTCAGGTCTTTTGTTCTCTAAGGGGGCCTGATTCTCCTCTGCATCTTCGTTGTCCTTCTTTAGCCGTGGTTCCTTGATGAATGCTTTGCGACCAGCGGCAAGCAGCTTGGAAGTCCTTGTCTTCTGCCTCCGAATGGGCTGAAGCTTTGACTGGGAAAAGGAAGTCTCCCAAGGACTATCGAAGGCTATAGTCTCCCGTGATGCGGACGTATTTTCTGGAGATGACTTTGCCGAAAGCCAGAACGGCTTAAACGACGCGCGTTTCTTATCCGATGATGGCGCGATGGCCCGCAACTCTGTCACACTCTTGCCTTTCTCGATGTGAGATGAAAAAGAGTTGAAACCACTTCGCTGTTCCTGCTCGTACTTCCTCTTTTTCCTCTTTTCAACATACGATTTCCCATACGAATGCCAGAGCAACACACACAGGCCCATAAAGAAGACAACACCCCACAGAGCCATGAAAACCAAAAACATGACTCTCTCCTTCTTCAAGGAAGCCGCGTACGACTGTACAAGACTTCCAACGAGACCTTCATTGTCATTTGAACCACCACCAATGGCAGCGGCAGCGATTGGACGTGTGGCCTCGTCTACGGATTGTGGCGAGAGAATGAGCACGGTATCGTTGACGCGGGGCATGTCAACACGGAGGTTATCATGCAAGAACGTAAGGGCGTTCTCGATGGCGTCAACCTTTCCACCAATAAAGCACTTTATGAATTCTTGCGCAGGGGTCTGAAGAATCGTGCCGTTAAACACTTGCGCAACAGCGTTTTGTACGTCAGTGTAGAACTCGTTGATGGTGTTGTTGAGAGTCGTGGTGGTGCCATTGACCCAACCAAAGACGCCGCCATTGATCGTACTCTGGACGGCGTCAACCTTGCCGTTGACTTCGCGCGCATAAAAAGCGGATTGGTTGTACATGCTCGAGTTGATGCTGGTCGCAATGAGTTGATTGAAGTTGGATACGGTGGAGTGTGCTCTGGCTTCATACTTTGCTACCAGAGGACCCATGGCAAGTAGTTGAATCTCCACAGACAAGAGCCCGAAGAAACCAATTAGGAAGCAGGCGAGGGCGGGACCATGGAAGATATAATTTAAAAACCAACGCGTATGGGTATGTTGTCTCGGTGTGAGGTGGAGTCGTGCAGACATTTGGTTCACAATCCTCGTGATCAGAGGGTGTTCCGAGTCTGCGTGAAGCATGAGTAAATTATGGTCACTGAGGGTAACCTGGGGTACAGAAGTCGATGATTTGGGATGAAAAAGGGTGGGATCTGTCGTCCATGCCTGGCGAGTGTATTCGAGATGGTCCTTCATGCATCGCCATTTGTACCAAGTCAGAAGGCAATTGAGACCAATGAGGATGAGAGCGAGGATGATAAGAAGGACAACGCCGATTTTGGCAGTTTTGATCAAGTCGCGGCCGACATCGTCGACTATGGACGTGTCGAGATTGTCGCAGAATTTCAACCTGTTCTGATCAGGAATAGGTAGGCCTTCGGGTTGGAAGGAAATAGCAGCAAAGGTGTCGTTGATATCTTTCTTCAAAAGCTCGAAAGGGGTATCAATCCTGCGATGTTGGGTTTCAAGGAGTTTCATGAACATAACAATAGGAAAACCTACACAGACTCCACTTTTTGTTTGATGTCAGCTACTGAAGGAATTGAAGCATTAAGTTTGACCAGACTGTCCTGAAGCGTCGGAGGGAGCGTAACATTCTGAAGGGCATCGAGACTGGGGACCGTAATCTGAGGAGCGGTGATTCTTGAGAAGGGGTTGACCCTGTTGATGGCGTCGACAGCAGATTGAATGACACTATTAGCAGAAGAAATATCCGATTGGATGCTTGACCGCAGGCCACTGGCGACGGTTTGGACAACTTGATTGATCTAGAAATGGCAGGAATGAGTTTAGAGGACGTTAATGAGAAAACATTACACACCTCTTGGACGGCACCAATCAGAAGGGCAAGTCCACCTCTCACTATCAGCTCCAAGAAGCATAAAAGCGTTGACCGGTAGAGATCAACAATAAAATTAATAACGCCTTCCATAGCGGTGAGTGACAGAACGAGAGCAGCACGCGCAGCCTGCATTGAACCGTTAACAGCATCTGCAAACTGCTTGTTGGTAGCCAAAGCCATATACCGCGGCATGCTAGCAGCTGAAGTCGCAGCCTCTTCTGCCGCAGCACAACTAGCGAGTAAATTGACCTTGGCTCTTGCAACGGCTGATTGGGCATCGGCAAGGGACAGCTGAAGCCGGAAGGCAACGAAGATAAGAGATAGAATGGGAGCAGCAAGCCATGTCAAGGAAAGCAAATGAGGTAGGGTTAGATAGGGAGTAAGAGAAGTCGTAATATAAGCCGTTGTGGACGAGTGAGCGTCGTAAGTTGGGGGAGGAACATTCCAGATTGCAGCTGCAGACATGGATATAACTGAGGTCGACCTGCGACGAGGCGGACAGGGTATAAGAGAAGCGAGGAGAAGAAAAGAAACGGGGGCGAACCAAGGAATAAAACCGCCATCGCCATCCTTTTGTCAGTCCAATCCATTGTCCGGTTATTGTGAGCACAATGCAACTTGAATTTCCTATTGTGACATATGTTGGTCACACTGTTGCCGTCACATCAGTCCCGTTAAGGCCATTTTTTCTTCATCAGGTTGCCATTCTTGTCTTTGTATTCTTCAAATACCATGTATCGCCATATAATCCGGATCTCATTCCGACTTCTTTTTATTATTTTACCTGCCCTCCCAGAGGCTAACCTCACCATTTTGAGGACAACATTTAACTAGAAACATTCCTTAATTCGTCTGGTGTAAGAAATTTGTGGAAAAAGCATGTGTGCTACAAGTATTAAGTAAGGCGATGAGAACCCACTGGGTTGCTAGGAAATGAAATAGAAGCAGATATTGAGACCAGTCCTGGAACCAGCAAAACTAAATACTATCTTTAGGGGGATCTAAAATATTTGTTTGATGTCTGTGTTGTTGGCTTTCATTTGTCTTCTTTTTGCGGGATCTTATGATTTTTTTTGGCGGTATGTTTGGAGTAGCCCTCCACCGACACGGTTTGCTATTGGGCCCGCAAGTGTTGTGGAAGGGAACCAACGCTCGCCCAGGAGAAAATGCCTATCGCAGACCGTCGTTATCAGGGTACTGTGAGACTTGCACCGAAACCCTCCTCGTTCACGTTCCTTTCCTTTCCCAGCAACGAGGAAGGTTTTGAACCCTTCTCGTTCGCGTTAAACCTTTACTTCGTTGCCAGTTTTTTGTCCTCTCAGTTCTGTGACATATGTCACACAAAAGCGATTCTGTTGAGTGGCCAAAGTTTTATGAAAAACCTGTAGACAGCGGGAACCTTAATGTAAACAGCAAGGCCATGATATATGACACACTGAGGTCCCATCCCCTCAAACCACGCTGGAATGTGACAACCATGGCCTATCTAATGCTCCACCAAAAAAAAGAAAAAAGATAAAGTTGTTTGGGAGGAGATGAATTACCGAAACGAAGAAAGGATCCGTTCGAGGATCCGAAAACTGGTTGCGGTGATCTCATAAATAATGTAGTATTCAGAGATAAATATCCCAATGCGGCATAAAAAAAGGTGGAAGCATGCGAAAGGTATACAACATAAATAATTCTTATACTTTTTTCCTATGAAGCCCTCATGAGAACATCTCACCAGTGGCAAAGCGTTGTATCTTTTCTTCCCTCTTGATTTCTTCATCCATCGACACGTCATCCATGACGCTGTAATATGAACTAGTGCGCGATTCAACAGCGGAAGGCGATGCTGCAGATACAGATGCAGGCGGCTCAAACTGTTCCTGTAGTTTAGCAACAGCTTGCCGTTGTATCTGAAGGAAAAAAATTTCGGGTTAAAGGACGCAAAACGCTGAATAGGATTGAAATGAACTCTGACCTCTTGTGCAACCGTACTTAGCACAGACATCAGCGGACCAACAAGCCCGAGTTGAATGGTGATATACCTGAATCGTGAACAATTAGCTGGGATTATACACAGAACTAAATGAAACGCACGCCGCAGCCAACCCTAACAACGTAAACGTGAAATACAATGGATTGAAAAGAATGGCCATCGCCTCATTCCAACCGAGGATAACGAGCACGCCATACATCCAATACGGAATTTGTGCCACACTTGATACTGTACTCCTCTTCGCCTCAACATAGAACGCATCAGCATCCTTTCGGAACTTGTTGGTCAAGTCCAACGCCTTCGTCTCGGAAAAGACGATAAGGCTTGACTCAAAGTCAAATTCATCCCCATTGACATTCAGCGAGTCAGATGGTTCGTCAGGAAGGCTGAACTGGAGAGTATCGTCTGAAGGGAGGATCCGAGAATACAAAGGCACAAGCTCGAGGGTCTTTAAAAAAAAATCATCAATTTATTGTACACTGGTTCTGCGACAACAAACCTGATCCTTGGCCTTCTTGAAAGCCCCATCAATATCATCGTCTGGTTTCCAGACCCTGGGAACACCCTCTTCGTCATATCTAAACCTCTCCTCGAAATGGCCTCGCAGTTTCCCAAGGAACATCTGATCCGCTGTCTGCTCATCAATTTTCGCGCGAAGAACTTGCCATGCACGCTTTCTCAAGTTCGCCAATGCAGTCTTGTTCTCTTCTTCGGTGCAGTTGTAACCTATTCGCGTATTGTGAGCGAAACCAATACAAAGAGCCCAGAACAAAACCTACTTTCTGCCTTCGCCAGGTACAACGTCTCAGCCTTCGCAAGTACATCTTTGAAGAGTCTCAACACTTCGTCCCACATTGTCTTCGAAGGCTTGCTCAACTGCACTTCCACCGGCTCAGATAGATTCTTCTTGATATTCCTCTCAATCTGATTCAACATTTTTTTCGTCTCGTCCTTCCTGCATTGATCGGCAACGACACCAATCTCCTCCTTCAACAACTCTAGCTCGTCTTCCCATGTCCAATCAGTGTCCGGAACCATCGCCTCCGTCGCTCCTTCTGAGAAGGTGCTTTCGCACTTTTGGCGAGCCTCGAAAACGACATCGGCAAAGCTGTAGCCATCTCCACGAAGTCCGTCTTGGAGCTCCTTCTTGAATGTGACGAGACACGTCTTGTGAAGGTTTTTGAGCTGACCAAGAAAAAGAGGCGAAAGAGTCGCATCCACGGTAGCGATGAGGTCAGCACGCTTGCGCGAGTAGACGCCTTTGTGGTATCGTGATGCATCGCGGTCGTATCGGGCTACAGAGATAAGGCATTTCAAAATCGGTGACGCAGGGGAATGTGAATAGAAGTATTCGTACAAAGCGCCTGTGACCTCCAACTTCTCATCATGGCACCGAGAACTTCCACAACCTTGCCTGCTTCAATGGGCCGCTTCTGAGATTTTGCTTGTTCATTGAACTCGGACAATGCAACGGCTGAAATTTCGTCACAACGGAACTGTGCCAACAGTTCTTGCTGAGTAGGCAAATCAAGGTCCTTGTTGGTTTGAACTTGTTCCTATACCATACATGTCGTAAGCTTATTTTTTGACAGTCTATGAGCAGAAATACAGACCCAGATGTTCTCCATATAGAAAGCAACACCATCTGCAGGTATTCTCTTATGATAGAGAGGTTTGAACACATAATCAGGACTGCTCTTGTCTACAAATCGGCTCCTGAGCTTCGCCACTTCCTGCTCAAACTTTTCTGGAACGAGAATCTTATGGGGTAACGCTGTAAAGGCCAAGTCAAAATAATCTGACAACTTTCGGTCCTTGAGCTCAGGAGGTTTGCTGAGTGTCTCCCAAATACGTTCTATATCAGCTTTCAGTGTAGTCTGAAGGTTAGCGAGAGGTGTTGTTCCGATATGATCTCGAATGACAAAAAGCAGAAGGGTCCGACTGCTGGTTCTATTGACACGTTTTAAAATTTCGGTGCAGAGGTAGAGAGACAATTACTCACCCTTCACTTGTCTTCTTTCCAAACAACCCAAGGTTGACTTCGAACACGGTCTTGAGCAAGCCCATGTTAGCACCCTGGTAGAGACCGACTTGATGCTCCCATAGGTTGACAATCAGGATCTCGGAGGACGCTAACGAGAACAGTGCGGATTTGCGTTCAAAATCCTGCCAATATATATAAGTATTACTGAAAGCAGATGGGAGTAAATCCTCACTTGGTCTTCCCCGCGCTCTCGCCCGTCCGTACCCTCAACATCCATGACCATGACATCCATATCTTTCCCCCGACACATCCAGATACCTAATTATAAACTGTTACCATTCTCAAGATACAGAACAACATTGGCCAACCTTTCGTAGTCTGCTCTCGCCTCGCTTCGTGCATAACATCGAAAGTTGTCCCAAAGAGTCTGTTCAACAGTGTACCTGTGAAACGTCAAAATCCTGCAAACCATATAGTAAGACAAATGGCGCACTCTTTCCGGTAGACTGTGAACCGAACACTGCGACAATGTTGTACGCAAATCCCGTATCGCGTAACCCCCACTTTGTTATTTGGGTGGTGAGTTGAGGTCTGTATATCATATTTTCATTGCAATAAGTCATCGAAAGCAAGTTTCTTGTGAAGATACGAACGTAAACTGCTTTTCCTCGTCGATAATTTGAATACGCTCTGTACTATCACTGGGCGAGAACCCGTTAATTGCATTACCATTCAGTTCGGTTGAAGGCATAGGTGAGGTCGTATTCCAAGAGGTCGTAGGTTCGGGAAAAGTGGGCTAAGTCTTAAACAGGCAAATATGGATAATAGATAGGCAACAAAACGAAAAGCGTGAATGAGCGCACGCTACGGTGGAGGACTCAGGAAGGTAAGTTGAACACTGCTCCTGTGACGAATGACCCACGTGTTTGCCGCCTTCACTGCAAATTTAAATTTGCGGCTAATTTGCAGGGGTCAAGAAGGTCGAAAATTAGGGCAAATTTGAGGAGCATGTGTCAAGTTACAAATTCATATCTTGTACATGTACAAATTTGAAGCTAATATAGTAGTACGATGTGATGGCTGGATGACTTGTGGACAAAACTGCCACCTCAGAATGGGATATTTAGTTTTAGAATACTAGACTCATTGTTAATCTACAGGCTGCCGAATGCTCACTAACCTTCACCTTGACCTTGATTCTTGTATCTTCACACAACAGTTTGCCACGTTCTGGACGCGTATCGATCGAGTCGCTTATGCCTATTTTGGCCAGTGATCCAAGAGAGCCTGAGGCGATTCCTTTCCGGTTTCGAATTCGAATTCGTCTCCCAAGGGACAATGGCCGTTTTCTTTGGGTGGAACGACGCCTATTAGTGGTCTTCTTTAACATACTCATGCACGGATATTTGTGCGAGGACATGGGGGATTTATCCTGGTTGCTCAGATTTCAAAACGTATGCCTATTTTGTTGAGTTCTCATCCTGCATCACTATTAGTATTACACCATAACGTTGAACTGCTACCAGTTGCAATAATTATCTTAGATAATTGCGGCAATACAATAGAACTTGCATTGTACATAATTGTGATAGATGCGTAACACCTTTATGATTTATTTATACATCTGACTCGGATCTTGTGTGCGACCATGTTCCCCGCTTTTTAAGCGCTCACTGGATCCGGCCAGCCAGACAATGCTACAAGTGTGGACTAGTTCTTAGTTCTAGGCACTTCGCAAAAGCACCTTGCTACTGTTGCTGCAGACCATACAGATTCCAAAACCCTCATAGGATGTCCGATACGTATTTTGCGCAATCAAGGGTCCTATGGGAACCTATCGATAAAAGAAGCACATTTGTGGATGGTTTGCGAAGGGAAATAAATCGAAAGCATGGATTGCAGTTGAGTTAGTATATTGAAATTTCTTTCGAACGATTTGTCAACTATCATCTTCCTGGCGTTGATAACGCTTCTCAGAGGATTATCATGATCTTCACAAGTATTCAGTAGAAGACTATACTTTCTGGTTAGACCTCTGGGAGAATCTGGCCATCATTTCGTCTGTTCCCCCTCGAAAGGTATGTACACCATACAGAATGAGAGACCGAGGGATTCATCACGATTGCCCACAACTGCAGAATCGGATTATAACACCAGGAAAACTTCCTGAAATCCCCATCTGGTTCCCAGATGCGAGGCTCAATTTTGCTGAAAACTTGTTGTACCGCAGAGACGATGGCATTGCTATCACAGAAGCGAACGAAAACGGTATCATTGCTCATGTCACCTTCAGGCAACTCCACGAACGCGTTCGAGCTATGGCTGCTGCACTTCGAGCCCATGGTTTAAAAGTTGGTGATAGAGTAGCAGGTACGCACGCATGAAGCTACTTATCCCCGTTAATATCTACATTTTTCTTAAAGCAATTATAACTAATTCCACTGACGCTATCGTAATCGGGATTGCGGTTGCAAGCATCGGGGGCATATTCTCCAGCACAGCGACTGACATGGGGATACAAGTAAGGTTTTAATCATGTCGGGAAAGGACGCCCTGAATACCACCTCTTGCAGGGTATCCTGGATAGATATCGTCAAATACAACCCAAATTCCTCTTTTTAGAGACCGAGGTATTGTATGGGGGAAAGAGGATACACCTCCTTCCCAAACTCGCAGAAGTCGTCAAGGATCTATCCAGCGTAGGACTACAGCACGCGATTTTGTTTCCAAGTCGCATATCTGGACAAGAGCTCACATTCCCAGACATGTCACAAAGGTGCTCTCTCCCTTGAAATACATTCCCGCCCATGCTGATGCTGACCGGATCTTCAGCTTAACATTGTCTGAATTCCTGAAGAAAGGCGACAGTCACCCTCTTGTTTTTGAACAATTGCCTTTCAGTCAACCCTTGTTTATTCTGTATAGTTCAGGCACTTCTGGAAAACCGAAATGTATAGTACATTGTGCTGGGGTGAGGATCATAGTCCAAACAAGTTGCGCAACTGATGGTTACACGTTTGCCAGGGTGTACTCCTCAACATTAAGAAAGAGCTAAAATTGGTATTCAATGCTACCGAGGCTGATACATATTTTCAATATACCACTGTAAGTAGTTTGGTGTCATACACATAACTTAGATCTAACTTGGCAAAAGACGGGTTGGATGATGTGGACGTTTATGATCATAGGTCTTGCTTGCGGCTCCCGCGTCATCCTATACGACGGCTCCCCTTTCTACCCCGATCTGAAAACGTACTTAAAATTTGTTGGTGATCAAGGGTCGGTTCATAGTTGAGTCACGCACCGGACTTGATTCTCACTGCTTCTGAAGGGTAACAATATGGGGACTTAGTCCTCGATTTATGGCAGAAGTACAAGGAAGGGTCACGAAATCATGTATGTTCACTACTCCTCACTTCTTTGAAAGGGATCCTCAAAGACAGCGCCCAGCGGAAATCACTTCTTTCGAAGCTTTACGAGCAATGGTAGTCACAGGAGCCGTTGTCACTGCACCTTTGTTTGAATACGCATATGCAACATTTGGAAGAAATGTCCATCTTACCTCTATTTCAGGTGGTACAGATATCTGCGGAGGCTGTGAGTATTTCTGTCAAACCGTTTCATGCAATTTACTCACTCCAAAGCGGAAGTTGTGACAGGAACACCTATTCTTTCGGTTTACGCCGGAGAGATTCAAGCGAAAGGTCTGGGAATGAAAGTTGAGGTATTTGACCCTTCTGGAAATAATATCGAACAAACGGGACAACCGGGCGAGTTGGTGTGTACACGCCCACACCCTTCTCTCCCTGTTTCATTCTGGGGAGATGAATCTGGGAAAAAATTGCGTGAGGCGTACTTCAGCGTATACCCAGGTAATCAAGTCATTTTTTTTTGTTGAAATGTGCCTGATACCATGTTGTAGGTGTCTGGAGACAGGGCGATTTCATAGTTGTTAATCCAGTTACTAAAGGACTCGTGATCTTGGGCAGGAGGTAACCGTTCATTAACATTGTAGACATTTCCCATCCCTTGACGCCTAATGCCAGCGATGGAGTCCTGAATCCCAGTGGTGTTCGCTTCGGGTCTGGCGAAATATACACAGTCATGGAACAGTTTTCTGACAAAGTAGATGACTCATTATGTGTTGGACAAAGGCGGCCACAAGACTCAGACGAACGAGTGCTTTTGTTCTTGAAGATGCGGACCGGACACCGGTTTACTCCGGAGCTGGTATCGAACATCAGGGCAGCAATCAGGAATAGCCTCAGTGCTCGGCACGTTCCCGCATACATTTTTGAGGTCAGCGACATTCCTGTGAGTAGAATATCTTACTTTCTTTTTTCTTTTTTTCCCTTGGGAGCTCACGATGTCACCGCAGTATACTGTAAATAACAAGAAGATCGAGATTGCAGTCAAGCAAATCGTATCAGGATCCAATCTTATGCCTAGCGGCACGGTCGCTAATCCCGAATCTCTCGACAACTATTATAAATTCAGGGATATAGAGAATATCGTTGGAGTTGAACAAAGGGAGGCAAAATTGTAGATATTACTTCATTTGCAGTCCGATGACCATTTTTGGTATGTTGTGGCATGATACACTGATGGAAACGAAGCAGTGCATACGTACGGCCCTGTAATTTTTTTCATAAGTGTTGGTTATGAGCCCAAATCTCGGCTCATTCATCAGAAACATTGCAACAGATATTAACATAAGATTTTGTTGGTTAAATTTCTCCGTGACAATTCTGAGATTATTATTGCTTCTCGCTACGGACTTGATACTCAATCGCTCCTTTTAATTCCATAGGTTGATCAGAGAGTGTGAGACTCTGACCACCCACTGTTTGGAAAAGAAAGGTCACCGATCACCTGAAACGTGAAAGGAGAAGCGTTTCGGGTTTACCTGAGTCCGAGAGATGGTCGTTGTAGCATCTCCGACTGATTATGTCAAGACCGCCCACCGGATTGCTTCATGATCGAGAAAAACTCTTCTAAAAGTTATCTTACCATTGCCACTTTGCCCGTAGAGCATTCACTAAACCGTTCCCAATTGTTACTAGCGATCGGATGAGTTCCTATCGCTACTCGGCAGCATTTTAGTTGCGGGCGATAAAGAGGATCGACCAGCTGTGCACTAGGATCTGGTTTAACGGTGGACCAACTAATGTGTGATAGTCATGTACTAATCGATCGATTCCTCATAAATGTATCGGTTTAGCGAGAAGGGCAAAGTGCACTACCTTAGCCTCAGTCGATATAAAAGGTAGATTCCCCTTTCGCTTAGCGCGAGAAGTATATGTTGTGTATACGGATGCTCCGTGTTAAGTAATTGACCAATTAGGCCTTAGGGCTGGACCGCTGACGGAGAAAATCTGAAATTGTGGTTTGTGTTGAGCCTAAGCCCAACCAAGCCATGAGAATCCGAAACTTGGGGTGAGATTTGATAATGGATGGTGTGCACGCCACTAGCTCGTTTCCAGAGTAGAACCGGGCCCTCATATGACGATTGATGTATGCCAAGAAGGCCTGCACTATTAATGTAAGTATTCGGAAACGAGGTGCAGTGAGATTTAGTTGAGATTTAGCGGGTCATTTCTCCTCTAAAGAAATAACAATAAAATAAAAACATAATTTTACAGGTTACTAAAGTGATTTTAATGCCGTCACCTCAATAGATTTTTACAAGTATACGTACACGAAAATATTAAGCGTCGAGAGGGACAAATCTGGACAAATCAGGGAAGATACAGAGATTGATGGTGTCAGTGATCGCCGAAGCCACATGGCTTTAGAAGTTGCCACGTGCTTTTGTGTGTCAAGGAGAGTCAGGATTGTGACCGTTCTTATTTCCCAAAGGCCTGGTGTTGCGGCTTTGTTCTCTTTCCTTCCATCTTTCAACTGGCCCTCTCTCACCTGCTTCCTTGCCATGCACTTGTTCAAGCGCGCAAGGTCCGCCACGGCGAGGGGCGCTGGGGCAAACGATCCTAACACGGATCCGAGAAGCACGAATGATCTTACAGTCTCCAGAACATTGACAACCTTAGCTACCCACCATTACTCTTATTCAACTCAGAGCATTGGCAAGAAAATTTCTTCTCGCTTTGAAGAGGACACACCACAACCCACGGAGTTCGTCCTTCCATGCCCATCTGAAGTACTAATTCAGTCACTGATAACATATTGCAGTTTCTTTCAACATCCAAGAGAGCCAGAATTCCCTTCAGGTTTATCTCCCCCACCCCGTAATCCTTCTCGTCACACACTAAATACTTATGAAAACCACTCGGACTTGTACACTTCCAATTCACTGAACACTTATTCTTTTGGTGCAGCTCCTTCTTCGCCTGCCTTCCGTTCTTCTCCCCTGGATCCCTTATTTCTCGTTCCAGACGAGGTAGACCTCGATGATTCCCACCTTACAACGGATACGACGCCCCGCCCTTCCGTTGTTGGCGTCGGGTACCACGATAGTAGTCGATCGCCTAATAGCCATTCGGATTCTCCTCTTCCACCTGGAATTAATGCACCATCCAAGGATGTCTACAAGAGCGAAACGGTTTCCATCCATACTTTCGGTGGTTCATCATCTTCGTTGTCGTCTTCATTTATTCCAGGCTCTAGTGGATCAAACGCATGGACTTCCCCCCATGTATTAAGTATTTCTAGTTCGACACCTCATTCATCTGGTAATGATCTCACGTCTTCGGAAGATGATGATGTGGACCATGTACATCCATTTTCTTCTGATGCAGAGGATAAAAGTTCCCCCCCCTCCCCGGTGCAACGAGAACAGGTATCTCCCGTTTATTTGTCTGACGACGATCTATACGTCTATGACGACTATCATGATGACTCCAACAAATCTGAGTTACCTCAACGCAAGGGGAGCCTTGCAATACCCATACCTAGTCCATCTCACGATAATTACCACGAAAAAGAAGGCAACGTATCGGCTGTTCGACGAGCTAGCAGGAGCTTAGACGAGTTGGTTTCCTTCTCATCCGCAAAGACATCAGAGGCATCATGTGGGACAGATACCAATACTGTGACACCGCAAGCTTCAAGTTCCTTTCCCCAAAGTGAGTACGAAATAGAAAACGTACGAAAAAAGTCTCTACCTCCAATCGCTTTATCGGTTAATGGTTCCGATCCTGCTTCAACCTCTACAAACAACTTTGAATTCGATGCGTCATGGATGGACAGAATTGGTCGTACCGGTATCACTGGATTCAATTGCGACGAAATGGCGGACATCGTTCACGGTTCGCCTTCTCTTTCCCCCTTCGCCCGCAAGAATAGTGTTCCCTATATTGGCAGACGGCATAGCACCTTTTCTACTGCCACCGTCGATATTATGCTCAAAAACATCCATACATGGAATATTGACAGTCTAAAATATCAAGACCAGCGGAGGTTATGGGTATTTGTGAAAGAAGGAACTGATTCGCGTTTGCCTATAAAAGAACGTCCTGGTATTTCTAGTCTTTTTTCTGGTCGATCCCCTGCAGTGCATGATAATGACATCGCCCCATTTGTCGATCAACCGTATATCCAGAAGGAGCGAAAGCCATTTGAAAAATCTTGGAAGGGGATCCCATTAGATGCGGAGGAGTTCTGGAAAAATGGGTGGAGCGGTAGATTTAGAGTCATGAGGAGAAATACTTCAAGTATGTAGTTTCTTGTGGATGACCAGCATATTCATCATTTTTGGCAGACGATCCGTTCTCTCTTCAACAGCGCATACATTTCTTACACGTTCCTACTGAGGACGGTAATGATTGTGCGGTCGGCGACAGACCTCTCATGACGCTACACAGACACTCGAGGGTGGTTGGTTTCACTATTCGACGTTCGTACCGTCCGAAGCCTTCCTTGAACGTACATGACAGCAATAACACGACTGGCCCGAACGGTGTTCGGAGACAGGCGGGTCGAATTCCGGAATCCCAAACTGACAAAAAGGCGGCATCCATCCTTTTGGCTCCTCGCCATGTTCAGGTGTCCTATACCAGTACGAAGACGACTCGTAAGCTGGAGTCACATGGCTTATTGGATGAGAATGGAAGAAAGAACCCAAAGATTATCCAACGGATGGAGAAGATGAAAAAAGAAATCGAGCGCGAGATGAAGAAAAAAGCTAAGGAGAGAGACAAGGAAAGGGGCGGTGTAATGGAACGAGCAGCGAAAACTTTTTCAGGAAAGGGTAAGGAAAAAGAAAAAGTGCCCCTCTTTGAAACTAAATCACTTTGGGAAGGAGTAAAGGAGAAGAATAGGCTTCTGGATTCTTGGGGAGGTGAGAAAGGTGTGGATGCGCCCGTCACATCTTCACAGCTTCAGGCCGTTTCTCGAGTGGGAAGTTCCGAGACAAACAGTGCAATCCTGTCCCCACCTTCCCGAGCTGACCCCATAGCGTCCACAAGCCAGGCCTCTAGCATCACTGGTGCGACAACTCCAGATCTCGGCGGGTTGACCAATTCTGCAGAACAACTCGTTGGCCAGGAATCTGACAGATTAGACCAGACCACTTCCATTGGACAAGAAGACCCCCTTCAGCGACGGGAATCGGTCACAAGCAACGAGGAGGTATACGATGGATATGGCATAGACCCTCGTCGCCGGCAGCCCCATCGTTCCACTTACCGAGAGGCCTATGCAACGCTTCCTCCTGAAGTGTTCGAGGCCGCTCATCGAGAACAACTTTCTAATAAGTTTTTTGGTTGGAGCAAATCCAAAGCTTCAGATCGCGGTGGCCCTCGCAATTATTTTGAGGCGTCTTACAATCCTCCTTGGGCACTTACTCAACCAAGACATAGCGCTATAACGCGAAGAGACATTGTTGAAGACCTCAATACATCTTTCCAGGACGTTGGGTTGCTGCCTGCCATTGGAGAAATTAAAAACACTAATTCCAAGGGAAAGCAGAAGAAGGTTAGGCCCAGAACGCCACCAATGACCAACGAGTATCAAGTCGATTTCCTTGCTCAACTGTCTGATGATACCCTTTATATGATTCTCCCGCTTTGGCCTGGCGAGACGGATCCAACTTCTGCCAAAAGGTATCCTTTCAAACCACCTGTCGTCCCCGTCACAAAACGTCTCTATCTACTCGTTTACTACAAGCCGAATCCGGCTCCGGTCCCTCCCGACGATAAATCTGCCAAGAAGCGGCCCAAGAATACACCTCGCATACAGGACGATCAATACGTTCTGCTAAATTCGTTCCACATCTCCGCTCGCGTATTGTCCTATAGCGAGCTGCAAGGATCTTCTAACCGCATTCCTGACCGAGGCCTCACCATCTGCGGTCCTCTCCGAGAAGCGTTTGAAAGCATGCCCGACCTCAAAGCCAAAGGTAATTTTATTATATGCATCTGCCATTCTCGGGAAACAGGATTCGAGTTTGTACCCGAAGGATTTGAGAGGATGGGGTTGTCGCAGAACGTGCCGAATCCGAGGCTGATGGAAATGGTGACTGATGATGACAGTTCATCTTTGGATACGATCACGGTACCGACACCGATTGGCCATGCCGTTATGGAGTTGGCATGGCTTGGGGGGATGGCTCTGATGGGCTTCCATAGAGACCCGCAGTGGCGAGGATAATTTCTCTCCGAGTCTTGGTTCCAGTCTCATTTGAGTTGCTTAATTTTTATCTCCGTTTTTTTTAGATATTCCTCAAGTCTTTATGTCATTTATACACACAAGGTTACGTATCATACCGGCCTATACTACTTGGAATTTATAAGGTGGACATCGTAATCTGACTACTCACGAGCTCACGTACACATAACTCTTACTCACCGCAAATGTTTGTTGATAGAATACTTCCATTAGTTTCGACGAAACAAATTCAGTCGTCCTCTTGGACAACAGAGTCTCCACTGCTTGCGATGTCAGATTCTTGAAGCGGCTGACTCTTCGATGTTTCTTTTGCTGACGACGACCGAGTAGATTTAGCAGACTTGCGACCGTTAGTTGCTGTCGAAGGACATGGGTTTGGTGGTCGTAGAGATGCTATAAACACATGTCAAGCGAATCAAGAATCCGGGGCTATGGAACGCACCATGGATGACGGGTTGAAGACCGTATTTCCTATGCAGATAGAGAACGGCTTGCTCTTTGTCTTTAGCCTGTCAGATGATCAGACGTTACACAAACTAACGCAAGTTCATGGATTCATACTTCGATCATCAAATCTAAAGCGAATTATAAATTCCCATGTGGGAAGTCCATAAATGGAGCAAAGAAACGCACCCATATCATCTGGTAAGTCGGGAGGAAGGTTCTCGCAACGGTCGGCATGAGCTCTTCTCTCCATAAGTGTCACGGCTCCAGGACGAGGCTCACTGAGATGTTGCTTTGGTTTTATTCCACGACGTTCCCAGATTGCGCTAGCCCGTTCAATGATTTCCTTTGGAGATATCGAAGAAGGGTAGAGCATGTCATGATGATAATCTGCGTTGGAATTCATCAAAAAAAAAAAAAACTTGGAATTATTTGAGGTTACACACCGAATACCAGAGGGACATCGAGTTCTTCGCAAAGCGAGAGAAGATCCTCCGCGTTGTAACACATCTGTATCGTTTCAGCAAGCCTGTATCAAGATTCAGAGGGAATTTTAATCACGTACTTCGTCATTCTCAAGCACCAGTCGATCACGAATGTTCTTGGGCAGGCTTATAATCGAATCCTTCAATCGCTCGAGCGTAGCAGCTTTGTCATTATATACCCCTCCTCCCTAAGCAATGAAGTGAATAAATTGGTAACAAAAATGCATTCTCGGGCCCACATGAACGATCATAACGCTGTCAGGACCCATACCCATAAGGTCTAACATCTGACAGTGGTATGCCAACTCTCTGCGAGAAGCCTCCACGACAGCTGGCTTTGGACTTCCTAGCTGCGTATATTGTCCGGGATGCGTGGTCAACCTATGTCCATATTTGGTCGCAAGAGCTCCAACTTTCGCGAGTAAAGGTACGCAATAGTCAAGATTGTAGCCGTATGTCTCATGGGAAGCAAAGGGGAACATCTCCGATGAAAGACGAAAGAATCGGATATTCTACAATGGAGAAGAAGATAAGTGATAGTTTATATATATATGAATGAAAATGGCCGATGCCTAACGTTGTCTTCGTTCCACTGGATGACGGTAAGGAGATCCTCGACATTTTTTTGTCCAAGCTCTTTGACCCATTCCATGCCATTTTTTCTAATGGAATCGATTCTGGGGGGTTTATGATGATTTTTCGCCTGAGCAGAATGTTGGAAAAAAATGGCGTACCGACAGGTTCTTGAACAAAAGATGGAGTCTGAAGCGGGCTTCTTATTGCGCAGGACAGTATTGAGACATGCGTACCCTCCCGAAAGAAAGTTGTTTAAATAAATAAAAAAATTCAAAAAAGCAATGATAGAAATTCTCTATACCAAGACGTCCTCTGAATGAAGTCTCTCGCTTCTCCACATCGGGAATGTCATAGACGGGTTCAGGCTTCGCTTGCCTCTTCCTCTGGAGATTTTCGATAGAGTCTGTGATGTCTGTGCTAGTTTTCCTGGAGGTTTCTCGCCTTCTCTTCGCCTTAGGTGGCTCGGCGGGAGGACTGACATCGTCCACCTGCACTTTTTTACGTTTCAAAGACTTCCGAGTGTTTATCGACGACGGGGTTGCCAAATTCGTCTCGACATTGCTGACTGAGACAGCCAAGAGACGCGAACTCCGCCTCAAGCCTGAGGCAGCAGCAGCATTAGAAAAGACCTCAGTGGGCATAAGTCGTCTTGGGCGAATTCTTAGTCAAGACAGAGATGAGTGCATGCGGAGAGGCCGGCGATCGATCGTAACACGAGTCAAAAACTATAATACTCTTGTACGAGCAAGGTTGGAATCAAAACAGGGTTATGCCACAGGATTAAATCTTTGGAAAAAAATATGGACTGTGACATCTTGCTCGAGCGAAGGATGCAAAATATTTCAATATATGTCCTGCTGTAGGGCTAACATGAGACAGCCATACAGCATGAAAAGACCATAGTGCTAGTCCCCGCCCTTAATCTCCTGTCCAAGAATCTCATACATTTCTCGGTTGGAGATCGTGGTCTCTTCAAGACCATCCGAAACAAGGAACCAATCCCCTCTCATCATACTGGTACCACAATCGACGACAGTGCATTTTTTCACCTGGGCTGTGTGGTCTTGATAAGAAATGACCCTTCCAACAAGCATTTCAGCTTCGGTGGGTTCAGGGGGATAGAGGAGGTAGCGGTTAACTTGAAGAGGGGTTGTAGGCGCGCCATGAACGATAGTGTGTTGCTCGATGCTAAAGAGGGCAAATGATTAGGACCAGAAGCAGGGGATATCATAGAAACCACTGACACATAGTCGTTGACGGCTTTAAATGCTTTCCCACGAGATTCCTCATCCATATGAATCATATCATGATCAATAACGACCTGGGCAGCCGCAGAGGCAGCAAAGACAATCAAAAAGTTGCCCTCCGGTGTAGACTCGGAAGGAATCTTCTGGCATTCACTATCACAAAAGTTGAAGAATTCTTTCCTTTTTTGCTGATCGCCTGACGGAGGGAGCACCAGCCCAAGCGTTGCCCACTTTGCACATGCCGCATCATAATGTTTCTCGACATTGGGCAAGTGACGGACTTGACTTGCCGCGTGTTCAAAGACCCAGAGATATTTTCCCAACGCTTTGGTAGACTCCATGAGAGACATGAGAGACGAGCGAGATTTGAGACTCGAGCTTATAATGACGTCATTAGAAATATTCTCTGCCCCTCTCGCAGCGTTCCTCTCCATCAGCCTTTGCTTCTACTCGATCTGCCTGTTCCCGCTGCTGCGTATAGTAGTAGTACTCTGTGCCAGCGGCAAGATGGTGTAAGGAGCAGTGTTTTTGCCGCGCCTTTTGCCCTCTGGAACGGTGATGTACGTCATCGTAATATTGGGCGTCTTCTCAGACATTGAATCGCCCCTTTCTCCATAACCACCATTGAGAGTTGGAGGTACACGTGTTAAAGTATTCATGTAAGTGGCTTCAAGTTGACCTTGGGAATATGTCACCCAAAACGCGTTTCTGACGGCATAATTAGTCAGTCATCTGACCCTTGAGCATTCATTCGAAGAAAAAAATGGTAGTTGGTAAGTATATGTCATTTCCGTTTCTGTCTAAACAGAATTCAACGGAAAAAACATTCGATTTGTAGTCGTATGTGAAGTTGCAGCTCCCCAGGACGTCTACTTGGTTAGCCGAAGTGCGAAACCGACTCCGTATGCGGTGTGCTATGGGTGCAACGGATCTGTACAAATAGAAGTCCATGAAGTGAGCAGAGACATGGTAACGGAAACTTGGCATGTAGAATGTTATGAAGCGGAGAATGGCGGCGAGGGAGAAGATGATGCCGAAGTGCTTACAGCGCTTGCAGTGGTCGAAGAAAACTGAGTTATTCAGGGTTGCAAAGGAAAATCACAGCACCAGTAGCATTTCTTGCTAACACCTTCGTATGTCAGCTCAGAGCTGCATTTTCTGCAAGTACACGCCCGAGTTTTTCAATTCATCTGGTTCGATGAACTTCGATCTTTACAGAAATAGACGTGAGGAGATCCGGCGGCACGCCGTGGTCGCTCGACTGATCCTCATCAAGGTGTGTGATGAAATAGATGTTAGGCGACGCAACTGGTGATCAGTTCTTTCGCGTAGTGCACTTTGTTATCATGAATGGCTCATTAACGATATGAGAGATCTCTTTCTGAATGTAGTAAAGACGGAACCTTTCTTTAATCTGCTCCATGGACTAAAGGCAGTGTCGTCCATCTCGTCAGTCTGGCTACGGGAACTCTTGGACTAGGGAATCTACTTTGTCTCTGGCGGGGAAAGGCTGATTCTGCAGCGTGACACTCAGGAGAAAGTCAATGTGACGTGGCCAAAGCGTGACAAATATACTGAAACAAATTCCTTGGAATCATTTCTTGGTCTGCAACTTGAATGTCGGCCACAACCCCTTGCTCTCCAGATAATTATCCGAAGACCTGTTTTGAAGACTTTCAATTTAACGAGATTGGCCAGCAGCCTCAACTACTGAAGCGCATGTCTGCCACTACAACTGCATTTGACTACAACGAAGATTATCCACCCCCTTCTGAATCTTTTCCATCAGTTGATCAAAACATGATTAGTGTCGATGTTTCGGAAAATAGTCGCTCAAGACCAACCTTATTTGAGGCTTTAGGTGGCCATGATGTTGTTATGTCTGTCAACGGCGAACCTCACAGTACAGAGGCAGGCAAAAGTATTACCATTGTTCACAGGCAGTTGAACGGTGGTTCCATTGCTTCTGTTTCCCTGCCTTTGACTTCTCGGTATTCAGTGGGCAAAGGCTCATCATCTCAAGATCTCTCGGTGCCAGTCGATCATACTCAAATGAATCGCCATTCAAGCCGATCACTTTCGCGTTCTGTCTCGCGTCCTCGGTCAACTATGAATGATTCCAATGAAATATCTCCGTCAGTTTCTTCAGGCATGGAACAGCCTACTCTGGCCACGCTGCGCGTCCTCCATGCAAGGGCAAAAGCCATGGTTGCCAACCTTCGTCCAGTCAGTAACTCCGAAGTTTTGACGTTAGTGCAATCATTGCAGGGCCAATACGCTACCCTTTTGACCACTATTCGTTGCGGCCATAATTTTGCCAAGCAAGTTCTAGTCGCAGCACGAGAATCCATGGATATGTCCCAGAACTGTCTTGCGGATGCCGAGTTGATGCAGCTTTGCATAAATGAAGTTTCAGCCGCTGTACATAAACTAGGATCAGGAGAGGAGGATCACGGACCTGCAGAAGATTGGAACGAATCCCTCAAATCTTTAAATGACGAATTCGAACATTTCGATCAGTGGACGAATGCAAGGGAGAACTATGATGCCAAGTTGGCGCGAGAGGCAGAAGAAAAGGAACACGAGCAAGCACAAGCTCACTCTCGGTCGAGGAGCTCGTCGCGTCACACGCCTGTGCGTTCTTCCCTACCGAATGATGATAATACTACCCTTAATATCGAGGAAGTGGCTATCGAGGAAGGAGCTATCGACGCACAAAGAGAATGGAATCTAAGACTGGAGCGGGCAGCAGAACGCAAGCGTCTTGCTGAAGAAGAGCTCCAACAACGGCGCGAAGCCGAAGAAGCCCTTGAACGCGAACATCAACGCGCTCAAGAAGAGGCAGCTGCTCGAGCGGCGGAATTGGCTAGGTTGAAGGCTGAACGGCAGAAAGCAGAAGAAGAAGAAAAGGCAAGGCAGGAGGAAGAGAAGAGGGAGGCAGAGGAACGGAAGGTGGAATTACAAAAAATGAAGCAAGCTGCTCAAGCGAGACTTGAACAACAGAAGAAGTTGGAGCACGAGAGAAAGCTTGCTGAGGAAGAAAGGCAGTTAAATGCAGAAAGGCAACGTCGAGAACGGGAGGCACTAGAAGAAGCAAAACGATTACAGGCCGAGGCGTCTAAGCTTCATGCGGAGAAAGTAGTCCCGAGTACACCGCACTCCGAAGCTGGAGCGGCCAGGCAACCCCAGAATGAATCAGATGAGATTGGGAATTGGCAGAAGCCAAAGGATCAAGGGCAGCAGCCTTCTCGAGCGTCTTTTGAGAATGGTGTCGATACGCCCCAGCCAACAACATCTCTGAGCCTTGCAACATCGCGGAGCGGAAAATTGCCACCCAAACCGAATAGTGTCGGACAAGCGATCAGCGGGAGTCCTACTCGTACTTCTCTTCGTGTCGCCAGTCCTTCCAAGAACGTTGGAAACATAACATCTCATAGGACATTGGTGTATTCCGCCAGAGGCTCGACTGTTCCTTCCGCCAGCTTGGCCAATGAGTCTCCTGTGTTCACACACTCGCATATAGCACAGCGAGTCGTGTCCGCACCTTCTGCTTCTCAAGACATGCAAGTTTCGAATGTCGGCTTACCGACAAGAGTTCATGACTCGAATGTGTCACGTTTGCAAGGGCTTCGTTCCTCAGTATTGCCAAGTAGAGATTCTCTCCAAGTGAATGTTTCCCAGCGCACCAGTATCGCTCCTGTTGACAATCATCCACCTTCCTCAACACCGCCTCCAACGGAAGTCTCTCTCCAGAGTAAAGGTGTTGATATGGGCAACGTTGTTATCATACCCCGGCCCCCAATTTCGCCCGAGGCTCAGAAATCTAATCTGAGAAGACTTATGATTGAGAACAAAATACCTTTTACCAAGTCCGGTGAACAGGAAACGAAGATCAAGGAGGAGGATAACGATGGAACCACGAGGATTGCTTCTCTTCAGGAGCGAACTGTTGTTTCGGCTTTGAGAACCACTTCCAAAGTAGAACAAGAATCTCCTGTTTTTGTTAGGCCTTTGGTTCGTCCATCCGTGGCAGAACCACCAACGCCGACAACTGCAATCCTTTCTTCAGCGAGGCAAAGTCAAAAAGCCAGGGATCCTCGTCTCGCAGCTACTTCTACTTCTGCTCCGTTGGATTCTGTCATACCTAATGCTTCCAATGCTTCGGCAGTTGTGACGATTGCTACTGCACCTTCTGCTGCCATTGGCACCGCACCTCCTCATGTTCTTACATCCACGTTGACGCCAGCCTTGCCTTCTCCCTCTGTGCTTTTGAACACGGCTACACTGGCAAATGCACAACCTGGCAAACAGCCAACTACCCAGAATAAAAATTCCACTCAAGAATTCGACGCATCTGCTCAAATGGGTCCAGACGTGATGACGACAGGTGGATGGACACACAACAACAGTGTACGAGAGGCTGTTGATGCTCATAGTCATGGGCATTATTCAGGGGCACGACGATACGATCATTATTCTCCTTCGCCGCAGCCAATACCCTTGCGATTGACGAGAAGGGTTGATCATTACTCACCACCTCGTCGGTTTGAGCCGGAACAGCCTCTCTATAGAGGCAGAAGGAGATCTTCCCGATCAGGCTATGGGAATTCAGCAAGCCGGTCGCCGAATTCAGGTGGTCGAAGTTCTAGGTCGCCAAACAATCTTCGTCGCTCTACTTCTCTTGATAAACACCCTCCACCCATCGCTGGGACGAAACGATCACGGGACGAAGAGAAAGTTGGCGGTCCACCTCAAAGACGATCTCGAAATGAAGATGACCCCATCCAAAACGGTTCTATAAGTCAAAGCACGTCGAGTTCATCTCTACCGGCATCAAACACCGCGAATTTTTTGAACTCCGAGGCGCAGGTTGCTCCACTCGCAATGAGAGTGGAACCTATTGCAGCAGTTGAGGAGCAACCTGATATTTTGAGAAATCCGATACGGACGACTCCTCTTATGGACAGGATGGACCCAATGCCTCATGCGACAGAGCAAATAGGCAATACTCAGGATCACCAGACGTCTTCGCAATACAAGGCATCTCAAGCGCATTACAACAGCTACCGTCCGAATTATAACCATAATTATAATCACAATGGTCAGCCTCCACACAGTTATCAAGCTCGGGACGATCAGCCTCCAAATCTGCTTGGCCGTTTAACTGATTCGACGGACCCTCGAAATTATACTTCACATTCTTATTCGCATCACAACAGAGTGCCATCCAACCGTCCTCGTCCTTTTAAACCGAATGGACGGGGCGGTGGCCACGGTGCTGCTTTGGAACAGCGTCTCTCGAAAAATGATCCACCGTCCTTATGGAATCGTTTGCAGGGTGAATAGATGTGCGTGCATATGTGTCTCGGTTTGCCTCTGAAAGGATTTTTTATTTCTCAAGCTTACCTTTGCCTTTTCTTCTTTGTAACTTATATACAGTTTTTGCTCCGCTTTTTTTCTGTTAGCACCAAATACAACCTCTACGTTGTCCCGATTGCAATAATGTGTATATAATGTCTTATAAGCCAAGTTTTTGTCCAACCCATTTAATGTACGAAAGTCCGCAAAACGTTTGAATAAATACACTGATGATTTTACACAAGACCTTGCGTAGAAAGAATAGTTGGTATATCTTCATTAATTCCCACCACAGATTGAGAGCTCGCGCATTTCTTGTAGCACATTTTCAACCTGCAAATGTTAATTGTCACAACGGAATTGAGAACCAAGAAAGACCATACCTGAGCATCGAGTTGTCCAGCAGCGTAATCATCCCGAACGTTATCAGCGAAATAGCTGGGCATTTTCCCAAAATTCATGAGAGGCCCTGAGCAGGTTTGAGATGTCACTCACCGTTGAACCCCACTTAACTTCTCATAGCCCTCTTCAGCGAACTTGGCTTGCATGCGAATCATCGCCTCAAAACTTGGATCAAAGTAGGGTACCCGTAGGTCAAGCATTTGCGGAAGTTCTGCGATAAGCTGGTCGTTGAGCATGTCGAACATTTCTTTGCATTCGTCGTGTTCTTGTTGTGCCTTCGTTTGTTTGGTGGGATCTTCACTTGGCTTGTCAATGAGCTTCTTGAGTCTGTTTCTTGCGGAATCGTAGTCCAGGAGCTGTAGAGACAGTGGTAAACTCAACGCCTAGCAGAGAGAGAGAGATTTAATTTCCCCGACTTTCTTATTGCGCTTCGCGATATGTTCATTCACGACGGGAAAATAAGCGCACATCTTTCCTAGAGGCTCAGAAATCGTCGTTCGGAAAGGAGCATCCTGAGCAGAAGAAGTGAGCGCGTCAGAGTTTTTTTACGGAGATAAGCAAAAAGGGGATGGACTTTCGTACCAATTCTCTTAGGAAGCTTGAATCCAACTCGTCAACAGATCGCTTGTAGGCGTGGCCAGCCATAGCACCTTCTGATGACCCATCCGCAGCACCATAAAACGTTTCTAGCGTCTCTGCGATTCGTCCCTGTGATGAAGTCATGGCTAGGAAAATCGCGTTCAAGTTGACCACGAGGGAAAAGCGTGCAAAGCTAGCTTGCCTCTCATTGCGTCCCAGTATGCCTTACTGTCCTTCTGCAAAGCCTGACATTCCTTCTCATAGCTGATAGTGGCGAATACCAAGAAATAATCAGTCACCCTTGGTGTAATAAACAATTGATAGCGTACGTCCTGTATTTGGCCTCTTCATCAGCAAACTCTCTGTCTACCGTCCTCTCAATCTGACCTGTTTTTTGAAGGAGCTGTTGGATATCCAAATTATAAAATTGGTAGAGGGCGACATGCGGGCCGGGGGCTTACAGTGGTTCCTGCTCTATTCACAGATTTTTTGAATCTAACAAATTGTGAGATACGTAATTGTTGGGAAAAGAAGGAGGAGCAAACCCTTGCCAACTCATGTTGCGGACGTTCAGGACGATGATCGACACTTGACGCAAAACGGACAAGCCGTACCGGTTAATATTGGCTTAGTCAGCAAATAAGTATCATGCATAACAATT
>QDKV01005303.1_pt1 | contig 48749 bp, 50 predicted proteins | sample 1861101 | NCBI WGS metagenome assembly QDKV01 (sample SAMN04275158, study PRJNA302643) | Fungus metagenome, whole genome shotgun sequencing project. | isolation source: fruitbody | host: Mallocybe terrigena | place: Sweden | collected 2013
GGGATGGGACGGGTGTCTCTATCATTAATCCCATGTTTGTTGGCTTTCGTCGATGTGTTCCAAGTTTTCTGGTAGGGTGGGTGCATGGTAGCTGTATTGGAGCGACCGAGATGGGTCGTCTTCAAGTTTGTCTGTGCTATTAAAGTTGTTTTGGAAAGAGTTGATGAACGTAAGCGAAGGTTCACCCGGGTTCGTGGTGTGTGTCTTTGGGTTTTGGTGTCCTCGTCTGGGGTTTGTTCTTTTTCCTTGGGACGACTATTCTCCATGGGTTTTCAGTTTTTTCGACTATTTTTTCGTATGACCTGGCCGTGCCGTATTTGCGGAGTCTCTCTGGGCATCTTCTTGAATCTGCTGTGTGGTTGTCGTTGAGGTTTGACGATTCGCCTGGGATAGCGCAGTTTGTGCATTTAAAGTTATGTGTGCACTCACTCTCGCCTGGGATAGCGCAGTTTGTGCATTTAAAGTTATGTGTGCACTCACTCACCTCCGGGTTTTCTCCTGACATGTTGGTATCTCCGTTACAGTCTCCGCACTGTTTGCCGACTACCTGGGCTAGTGTTGTTGGTGGGGGGTTAAGAGGGGAGGGTGGGAGAGTGTTTCTCTCTCGAGTTTTGACTTGGTTCCTGTTGATCGTAGCTAAGAGATCGGAAGAGCCTGTTGATCGTAGCTAAGTTGTTGTGTATGATCAGATTGTCTATTTTTGTATTCTGGGAAAGCTTATCAATTTTTCCTGATATGGTGCTGATTGCTCCAAGGATTGACTTTTGTGTTATTGAGTCCTGGTTTGTCTCTATGTTTAGGCTTTCAGCTAGTTGTATAATAAGGAATCTAACAAAATCATCTCCCTTTGCTGCGCTCATCTGGTTCGATTTCATTAGTAGTTTAGTCTGGGTGTTAGCTTCCTGTAGGCTCTTCCTGAGTTTTGTGATTATCTCGTGAGTCTCTCGGCTTTGGTTTGTTGGGCTTGTGTCGATGGGGGTTGGGGCCGGTTGGGGTGCTCTGGGACTTTCGTCCTCGTCATCCATGTGGTCAGCCCAGCTTTTCCTTATGCTTTCTTCCCCGGTACTTTCCATTCTCGCTGTCTCCAGTTCTTTGGTTTGTCTTTCTGGTTCGGTCTCTAGGTTCGGGGTTATGGTTAGCTTTGTTTTTTTATTTGACTGTGATATGTAGGCTGGGCTCACCATCGTTTCTTTCAGGTTTCTGATTTGTCTGATTTTACCGACAAACTTTATTTTTCCGGAGGGTTCTGTGGGCCATTGTTCATTTTCAAAGTTTGTTTGACTCTTTGTCCTTATCTTTCTCTCTATCTTTGTCTGGTTGTGGGGGAGCGTTGTTTGTATCCATCTCACTACTTTATCCTTTTTTAAGAATTAAAGACTTTGGCCTATGTCCGGTTTTTCCCTGTTACTACCGTGGGAGTTAACAGGATGATGGGAGTTAGGTTGAGATCGATGCACGCGACTTTTCATCACGGATTCGAACACGGCTCAATTCGAACACCGCTCACGGTGGTTCCAAAGTGCACCCACAATTAACAGATTACGGCAGCTGTAGGCTTTGGTGGATAAGTTGAAGGCAGAATGTATGTGAATAACGCTTTTATATTGTCTGGCATGCTTTTTGATTTATGTTGGCCTAAATGTGCAGCATGTCTGACTCAGGTATTTTTCCGGCAAGGCGGACGCGTTCGCAACTTGTTTTGCAAGATGATATTCGACAACGATCCCCAATGAAGCACGCCAGGACCACCATAATAACTCAAACAAATATGGCATCGACGTCTATGCCATCTTCCGACGGGACAGATGAATTACTTCTCTCACCAAGAAAGCTTGATAGACAAGCGGGCGGTTCCAAACGTTCGGTATCCCCTGAACTCGAGGATGAATATCTGCATGCTTTTGACTCCTTGTCTGATGGACGTGAACTTAAACGTGTTAAAAGGGAAATAGAACAGAAAAGTGGAGATGAAATGGCTGTTGATAATGGATTATCTCGGCATATAATGCAACGCCTGGCTGCAGGGCACGCTCGTAACAATTCTGAATATACCCTTGCAGCCAGACAATTCACGCGAAAGCGATCTGCCACCACCAGCAATAAACCCAGCTCCACAGTCAGTGCGAGTCCGCCACCTTCTGTATATTCGCCCACCGCATCTCCAACAAAAGGGAGAGCACAATCTGTCCCTCTTTTCCTGCTTACGAACGATATGCCTCGAATCGATTTCAAAAATCTACCACCAACTCCTAGCCGTTCAAGATCTCCATGCTCTCCAGTCAGACAGAAACTGCGCATAGCTTCCGGTTCATTTCCAAACTCGTCATCACTACCAACCATTCATGATGAACCACTTGAGGGCGTGGTTATACCAGAGAGTCCAAGTAGCGTGCCCGAAGAGAATGAGCTACCTCGTATTTTGGAACCAACAGAGGCAAAATCTATTTTCGAAGAAATTATTAGGCCGTTGATGGCTTCCACATGCTTGCGGACCGTTGGATTCCCTGACGCACCAGCCACCCCAATGACCCAATCTCTCAACAAATTAATTCCTATGTCTCCATTAACCCCGATTTTCGAGACTCCCTGCTTTCCACGGAATGCTTCAGACGTCGAAACAGAAGAACGATATGATAAGGATACGAGATGGGGTGGTGATCTCCATAAAGAGGTGACGGCTTCGAATGGTCCGAGTACCAGCCGTATTCCAAGACCTATGGCCCCTCCTACCAATATTCCTTCCATAGCGGCGACCAGCTCTGATAAGCATGCCCCTGTCGCCTCGGCGGTAACCAAAAAGAGTCCAAAAAAGAACGCCTTTGACATATTGATGAAGAAATCGTTTCAGGCGAAAGAAAAGGTGGAGGGGAAAACAAGGTTACTGAAAGGGATAACAGCTTTAAAAGGCACCAGCCTCAAAAGCAAAAGTATAGGTTCATTTGCCAAGCAACGGTTACCTGTCTTCGCCGTCCCCCAGAAAATGGAAAAGGCGGCTGAATCAGTGGACAAACCCAAGATGAAGATGAAAGAGAAGATGCGTCCAAGGGAGAAGCCGAAGGCCCACAAAGGTCCTTTGTTCATTCCGATGCCCGACGATGACGACGACGAAGACAACGAAGCGACTTTTACGGACAACAGAATGGATTCTAACCTTGAATCTACAACCTCGAAACCTTTTGTGCAGAAGGTTTCTGAACAGTTGGAGGAGACGAAGATACCGATGCAAGTGGATGAACGTGAAACCGCAATGGAAGATGATCCAAAGATGTCAAATGTTCTGGAGAAAGAAGATATATTGCCTGCGAGCGTCCACTATGAGGTTACGGGTTCATTTCCTAGCATCACGAATGCGGTGCCCTTACCACTAGATGGTTCATCGCCTGCGACAAAATCTCTAAATAATGAGGAAAGCAAACCAGATGACGCTTCGAAAGTGAAGCAAATTTCCTCACCGAAGCCTGGCTCGGGAAAATCATCTCTTGGCAAGAAACGACAGCCTGCTTCAATCGCGCCTGTTGGTCGGGTGACGCGAAGTTCCTCGAAACAGCAGGACCTAAACATTGGGTCGTCAAAGCCAGGTATGATTATAAGTCGCGGTTTTCACGAACTCTCCTAATTGCAGCACCTGCAGTAACACAGAAGGAGACATTACCATCGTCGTCTCTCAAGCGAACATCTTCTAAATCAATCAAAAAATCTGCACTTACTGAGTCAATTCGGGACGAAGGTGCTCTTCCACTCGGTTCACCCATGAAAACCAGTTCTCCGGTCAGGTCTCCGGCCAAGAGTCCAGCAACAATAGACGACGGTACCCAAACAATTAATTTTGGTGCTGGTAGGCTTTCTTTAGCGAATATGCCGACCAAATCGAAGAGTTCTGTGAAGCCTGCATCTAGTCCATCTCCAAGCAAAATTGCGAGAGCCACGTCTATGTTCATTAAGCCCACATGTAAGTTTAATATTTGGAATTTTTAAAGTATGTGTGTATCTTGAACACCAATTCTATAGTAACAAGCGTCTCACGGACATTCTCTGTGGATGTGACAAAGCCGACAGCCTCGGCCTCAGGCTCCTCACTATCCACACTATCAGACGCTCTTGAAAAGTTGCGCATGCCTCCGCCTTCGAGGCCCAACACCAGCATGGGTTTCAATAGAGGTCCATTGGATGACGAAGCTGAGATCTCGAAACCTGCCACCAAAGACGATGCCTATCTAAATCGAGAAACCTTGGGAATTAGCCGCCCAGCTCCTGGGTTGAAGAGGTCAGTAACACTTGGATCAGGTACATTCAGAGGCGCTGGTCCATCTTCAACTAAAGCCGGGACAAATGGGAAGAACCTTGCCCAGACATTCATATCAGCGAAGAGTTCGACTGGTGTTAGAGGTTCTGCGATGCGTGGAACGGGTAGAATGGTTGTTGGTGGCGGCAAGCTCCCGCACTTTGGCTTTGGGGGTCCGATCCGGAGGACCGTCAGCAAGAAGACGAGTTTGCCTATGGTTATTGGCAGCCCTGTCAAAGGAGGAGGGGGTGGCGATACGACGATGCAAGAATTCGAGGCCGAAGTGCAGGATGGCGGAATCGAAGCGGTTGGCAATGATTCTGATGTGTTCAAGGCTCCTGCGAACGCGAGCACGGGAAGTTTATCTCTCGAAGATCTTGAAGTTGACCAGTCTTCTAAGGGCAAAGAAAGAGCAAGTTCCAAGGCGTCGAATGCTTCGAGAAGAGTGTCTATGATCTCTTATGCCCTGTCTCAGTCATTGAGTACACTTCCTCAAACAAGTGACAGAGGTTTGATGGGACCACCGCCCATCCCCTCCAGCGCTCGAAGTACAAGTAGCAGTTATCCTGCTTCCTCGACATCGACATCAGAGAGTTCGCCCTCTCAAGCGGGAACAAGATCCAGTGCCCGAATTGCAACCAAAATCTCCCAAGCCAAAGCAGCTACGGATGAACAAAACTCTACTGGGAAGAAAGGCAATATTGCACCGGTTGCCTCACCAAATCCCGTTTCAGAATCTTTGGGCATCCTGAACGATTGCATTATCTTTGTGGACGTGAAAACCGACGACTGTGACAACGCGGGATCGCTGTTCATTAAAATGCTAGAAAGAATTGGTGCTAAGGTATGTGGATCTTTGTAAAGAAGCTTTTGATTTTATCAACCCTTGTCTCAACAGGTCTTGACGAGGGTTGGCCAGACTTGTACCCACATAGTATATAAGAACGGCCTCATGAGTACATTGACACGCTATAGGTAATATTTTTTTACTATCTGGCATTTCTAACTTCTGACTTTGGCTGATGAAAAACAGATTGCTGCGGGATCCTAAACCTTTGGTCGTCGGCCTTGGTTGGGTAGTACAATGTGTCGAACAACGAAAGCATGTTGATGAGACAAATTTTCTAGTCGATCTCGAAGGCGTAAATGTGGCAGGGATTAACAAGGTGTGAATTTTTCATGCAATATATCAAACACTGCTTATGAAGGTTGGTAGCGCCGTCGTTCTATCCTTCCGAAATTGTTGGCGGAGACGACTGATGTCACTGCAAATACAGACGAAAAAGTTGATGAAGTTGAAATCGATTCTTCGGCTGATGTGACAACACCAAGTAAGTGAACAAGCTGTTTTCTTGTTTGTTTTGCAAGAACCAACTTGTTATATTATAGACAGTGATTTGGCACCTTTGGAGAGAGCTCGAAGACGAAAGAGCATGCTTATCGGGCCCCGTTCATAATACATTATTCACTATCTATCCTCACGACCTGTCACGACGATCTATCAAACTCTTCCAGCCACGATTCGTCGTGTTTGGATCTCAATTCATTAATTGGAGCATCTACTTTAATCGGCCAACTATTTCACTTCGCTACATATCGGTTTGCTGGTTATAAAAATTGTTTTGTAATGGTAAACGATGTCGAATTGGAAAATCCGTTTGCACAGAGCAATCCCATTTTTAGCAACTTGGAGAGCACGCGTGCACGACCAACTTGAGATCCTTCCGATTATTATACATGGAGTTTCGCCGCCTATCCTAATTTTAAGGAACGTGGCATTCCCAATCCTGGAAACGATATTACTTACCACCAGTAGCCCACACAGGCGCCTACAACACTGGTGCACTTATTGCAATAAAATCCAGCAGTGGTTTCATTGACGAACTCAAGTACTTTTCATAAGACAGTGTACTTATGGCCAGCTCCTGACGGCAAGTCCAGGAAATACAGACTTGTGATAGTGTGAGACAGTGTTGCCTCAACTGTCGACATCATAAGAATATAAGAGGCATCCAAGCAGAAAAATAAATACAGTATTACAGCTTCGAACACCCGGAAGTGTTCACAAGTACTTGGGCTGAATTAGCGTGTGCATACACGATATAAAGCGAGCGTTCTACTCACTAAACGACATAATCATAAGATGTGCCTGGGAATAATGGAATGGTAAAAGTACAATGAGGTAGGGATCACAGGCAGTTGGACTCAGGGAGCAACCGAGGAAGAGAGGCAAGCAAAAAAAAAATAGTGAAAGGAGGTAAGGAGATAGCAGTAGAGAGAAGGCGACTATTTGATGATCAAGGGCGTTAAGAACCTTTTTCTGCGAGTTTTGGAAGACATGGGGGCCGATCGATCTTCGTTCACTTTTGGAGAGGGAATCATCAAAAACGGAACCTGCAAGACAACCACCCGGACTTTAGTCACACGATAACAACTTAATTCATTAAAATTACCCCAATGTGAGCCATAAACTTATTCATATCAGCCGCATGGGCCTCTTCATTTCCGCTCGAGTTGTTTTCCGGATCAGAAGTTACACCAGCCTCCTCATCCACGACAGGGAGGCGGATGTCTTTTGGTGGTTTCTCCATGACAGGCGTAGAATGTTCACTGGCCAAACCATATTCACGCAAGAGCTTTCTGGTGGCATCTGGACCTAACGCGAACAATGATCGCAGATCAGCAGGGAAAAGAGCCGAAATAGTTGGTTGCTCTTTGAATGGGTTGGACGACGTCCTTTTGATGGGGGTCGGAGCCGGCACACGAGGAAAGGCAGATGCAGGTGTGGGCAAAGCTGTCCTGTTGTCGATTGAACTCGACCTGCTTATCGGTGGAACGACAGGAGACTGTTCAGGAGTAGGAAGAGGTCGGAGGAGGGGCCGAAGAGGGGCATTCGTGGTCGTTGACGTCTGGAGAGAGTTGTAACGACGAGCTTCACTAAGAATCATCATTAAAATAATGGTTTATGAAAAGTGAGAAAATTTTCTTCTTACGAATTATGAAGTGTCGTCCGAACTTCGACAATCTGCCTCTGGTGCTCAAAGACTTGTTGTTGCAAGTTGTCTGGAATCTGCTTTGCAAGCTAATTACGATGAAAATACCGTCAGCTGATGTAAACAGAGGGACACATACCTCTTCTTTAACCTTGTCTCGAACCTTTTCGTGAAGGCTTTGTCTTACCAGATCGCGTAGATGGTCCCTGATCCTCCCCTCAACTTCGGCCTTTATCTTGCCCTCCAGAGTGAGATGTAGCATCGCAACTTCTTGGCTCTGGCTCTCAATCTGTTCATTAAGACCGGAACGAAGTTGTTTGAGCTACACAATCCCAATGGATATCAAAAATGAAGATATTGACTGCCAGAAAACTGCATGACAGACCTGTTCCGCCGCTTTGATATCAAGGGCGCAAGTAATCATTTTTTCATTCTGACTGCCAAGACGGTCAGAGGCGCTTCTCATGGAAGTTAATGCATGTTTCATGGTGGCAAACAGGTTAGCCATCGCAGCGATTTCTTGGTTGCCTTGGGCGATATCGTTTGCAGATAAAGAAGGCAAGGAGTTAGAGTTATCCGCCGGAGATGGTTCAGAGGGAACCATCTCGAAAGCACCCACAGGCTCGGTCTCCTTCGATCCAACGGTCAATGAAGGAAGATCAATCACGGGTGTTGCAGGTGATGTCGGAGGAGTTTGGAAAGGTGCAATACTGGACTGCCGATCTGCAGAAATCGACCGTTTCCTCTTCAGCAAGGCTGATGATGAAGGAGAAGACCCGGTGTCGTGTGTGGAGGAATCGAGTTGCGCTCCCGCTCCACGTTTCTTTTTATTCCCTTTAGCCATACAATTTCAAGTCAACTAGAATTTCGCCAATTTATCGCTGAACAGTGGCGAAGAAGTTACGGCAAAACGGCGGTCAAAGATACGGCGATGGAGGTAAAAACGGCGCGAAATGAGAGACAAGATGAATGGTCTCCATACGCGATGGAACTTAGTGGACTGTTATTTGTACTGGCTGGCCTTTTGTGGTGCATGAGGTCAGTGCGTTGTATATGCGTGGGTGACCCGGCGATAGATTGGCACGGGAAGCCTGCAGGATTTGGAAAACCATTCAAAGGCCGCTACCACAAGAGGGCACGGATAGTGCGACTCAGGACGCAGCGTAACTGCATTTAGAGGTATAGCAAATGTAAACTATACTCTAACGTGGACATGTCCTGCAAAAAAATTTAGATATCAGCCTAGGCTGCCTATCAACCAATCATCTTTGAAGTAACTCACCTAAAATAAAGCCGAGATGGAGCAGATGACCTCCACTAGTTTGGAAAAAATGCGCCGACCCTCGAGAGCGACGCTCTAGACCGTGAAAAGTTTTGAAATATATTCAGGACGATCGTATAGAGTGATAATAAGGTCAGCAAGCTGGCAGAGATGAGTGTCGAAGAAAGAGACGTTATGTTTTTACTAATATCTATTGCCATCATTATTATTCAACAAACAATTCCTTTGCCTTAACCCTCACGATATGCTACTTTTCTATTGATTCCTATTATATTCATAGAATCCTTTATCTACAACTTTCTCTTGCTGGGATGAGCATCAAGTGTTTACAGACTTATTCATTGCCATCGTTGAGATCTCGCTTGCTCGTCTATTCCACTTCTTGTCACTCGCAACTTTATCACCGCATCGGTTATCAGTCTAAAGCCAATTCAGAATTTCATAGTCGTCCAATGTCGAGCAGATCCACGCCAAATTCACCGTCTCGTGCCACACCACCACCTGTAAACGTCAGGTTTGCCATTTCACGGGTTCCCCGAAATCCACTTGGCGAAAGTAACTACATCCGGACAGCTGCTGCTCTTATTATCGGGTGCGTCCTACGCAACTTGCAGGCCTACACACTGTGACGAATTCCAATATCCACATGTCTGAATCTATAGGGACGAAATACTGAATGGCAAAACCCTTGATCGCAATTCACACTGCCTCGCACGATATTGCTTCGAACGTGGAGTCGACTTGTACGCCCATTTCATGTACGAAAATTCGAGTTCTCGTTGACAAATATAGTGCATGTATTGCAGGAAGCGGATAGAGGTCGTACCAGATGTCGAAGAGGAGATGTACGTATGAATCTCTATTCCAGTGAGCCAGAGGCTTATGAACCCTGCAGCATTGAAGCGTCTCGAAAGCTTGTTCAAAAATATGATCTCGTCATTACTAGTGGAGGAATAGGTCCGACTCATGATGGTTGGTTTATTTTATTCGTTTTTCTATTTATTTACCGTCTGGCACCATCAAGACATCACGTATCAGTCTCTGGCAAAAGCCTTCGATCAGAAACTCGTGCATCACCAGGAGACTATTGATCGTATGACAGAGATGAACAGACATCGAAGATGGATAGGAACCCAAAACACTGAACAGAGGGCTGCCACTCTTCGAATGGCGCTTTTCCCTGAGAAGGCGGAAGTTCTCTTTGTTGCGGAGGATATCTGGGTGGTAAATATCATTCTCCCTATTTCACACCATTTTGAATCATATCTTTTTTGTAGCCTGTTGTCCGCCTCAAAGGAAAACTCTGCGTGTTTCCTGGAATCCCGGCCTTATTCACGAAAATGTTGCAAGGCTTAACCCCATTTCTTCCTCTACCTCCAAAGCACGAACGGCCTTTGAGAATTCAAATATTTACAGAGTACGTTTATGTCTTTTAGTTCTGGAAATATCATGATGTCCATCTCCTTCAAATAGGCGACCAGAATCAATGATTGCCCCATATCTCACATCACTTCAAGAACGTCTTAAAGCTCATGGAATCCAAGTGGGGTCATATCCCGTTTTGTATAAAGGTGTTTTCGTTAGTCTGATAGGACGAGATCTTGATTCGGGTCAAAAAGGCAGACTTTGGCTTGCAGATGTGGCTAGAGAGGTTGAACAAGAGATTGGGGGTCGGATATCGAGCGAGGAAGAGGTGGTCGCTCAGAAGAAGGAATCAGATGCTCTTGAAGCTAGTAGGGTAGATTCAAATGGTGCACTGAAGACTAAATTATGATTCGTTGTATTTGACATTCAGTGTTTCATCTTCCTTGTTTTGTACTTCACGCGAAGCTAACCTAGGAGAAGCACCTCCACGAGATTTCATCACAGTTGCCCCGGGCCGCCTCCGCTGAATGGACTCGTTTATCACATTCACGAAAAATACACTACTATGCCTTGCAGTCTCCAGAAACGCCGGGTCACCTCTCCGAGCCTCTGGCACATTCACTTATCATCGGAGCTTCCAACTCTGGCGCGTTATCATTATATTTCCGGATTACTACGCTGAACCATCGATATTCATCAGCTGTTCACGTCTTCGAGGCTTTACATAAAATTAAATGTCGCTGGTCAATGCCCAATTGTTTTTCAACTCAACATCAACACATTACTCGATCATATTTCCTAAGCTGATCGTCGACGATCATTTTAAGTGTGCCAGACTCAAGTTACACATCTACAAGTATAGCGCCAATCTGGCTATGGGGACCCAGACTATAGACCTTGTCGATCATCCTTTGGTCGGGTATATCTCATGTAGACTTCCAAGATTTTACATAGATGTACAAAAATCCGAATAGCCGTCACCATATCGCCCTTCTGAGTCAGGTATGTAGTTCTGGGCAACCAACGGCAACAGCACTTAATCGTGCTATACTATTCCTGACTGAACCGTATGGGAATATGAAGGGATCGCCATATATAGAGCTGTAAGATATGTTCCGCGCGACAATCTGCGGAGCGCTCAACGCTCTGGACCGCCTGGTCACGAGTCTATACCTCTGAACAAGAATTGGTTTTCTCGGTTCTGTCCACTCGGGTCCTTCCTTTGTGATAGCACATAAATACTTCGTATCGGATTTCCGGTCTTGTGGAACTCTCCCGTCAAGACAACCGATGGTACTTATTGGATAACAATTGTCTTGGGGACTAAAGCTTATTCTGACATCTGCACACGAATATATGTGGTAGGAACGACTCACCGCGGCCACAATAGAGTACGCGATCCTCCGATAGGAACGATTGAACTCGGTCTTTCTGCCAGTCTCCTGGAAGGCTCATCTGTAACCATGGAAATTTCCATACCTGACCACTCAAAAACCAACCACATTTCGAGTTTAGTGTATTATCGACAAAAAACTTTGAAGGTAGGGGTTATGACCAAAAACAGCCTGACAGTTGGAATGCTATAACCAAAATTGGCAATTCAATGTATTGATATGATTCGGAGAAAGCCGATTTCAAGAACCTCCTAAAGTCCTTATTCATGAAGTCTTCGGAAATTTCTAAATCTATATGGCCTTAATAACCCAGGCCTAATCTCTTATCAAACATCGTTCATATTTCTCGACACTTCAGCAGCCTTTGAAATTAATAATACTATGCATTACGCAGCTCATAGGTAATGCATGACGAGTGGACGAAATATTGCGGTATGATAAGAATGGCATGCTGCAAGACACCCGGCGGCTTTCCCAGAGGATGGCCAAAGGCAAATGACCGTCTGACAGAATTCTAAGTTACATATCATCGATAAAGCTTCACTTCCGTCGTTACGTTACTATGGATGAGACCTGAGCCGGGAGAGCTGCAAAGTGAACCGGGTCAGGTTGTGATATAGTGGGAGTTACAGTTTGGAGCCCCTCCTCCACCATACTCTTGCCTACGTCACCTTTCTGTGCATTAAGGTTTGAACCTGACTATATGTCGTCGCCTCAATCGTAGCTCGTACTCGTCCTTCCAGTTATCTGGAAACGGACGGGGATAAACAGAGTAGGGATTCCTTCATAGGGATCTTTCGATGATTTGTAACACTGTTTTGTCAGGGTGTCTTGTTCATTTTTCCGAGGGGACCACACCACCAAGTGCGTCCTTATTCATTTACAACAGTTTCCTTATGTCATCTCTCATTGTTAGCCATGACCCCGTGGATTGCCTTGGTGTCTAAATCTTTACATTGGCAAGAGACGAAGGCGCTGTCCGCCCTGTAAGTAGCCTTTTAAACACCATGATCGTCATTGCTCCTCCGATTTACAAAACGACTTAAATCTCCTGTAGGTGCTATATTAATTGCAATCGTCCGCCTAGTACATCATCAACGCAGAATATGCCGACCCTTCAATGTTCGACCATGTCTTCGACATTTTCTCAACAGAAAGCCTGACAAGTGCTCATCTCATCGAGTACCGTTTGGTCGGATTGCTATTCAGAATAGCAGCCTTTGCTTTTATGATTCCCAACGATTTATTATTTCGCAAAGTGACGTCGAACAGTTGTTCAAAGTCGGTTATGCCGCTTCTCCGAGTTATCTCTTGGGCACTCTCCATGCCGGCACACAATGCGACTGGGAGCTCACAAGCCTGCCCGTTTGCTGGCGCAATTGGTAGCAACCAAATTCGAAATTCGTCTTCAAGTGCGCTTCGAGTTGCCATGTGAGTAATCAGTACAAGTTTCGTCAACTTACGCCAATCGCGAGTCAAGAATTGTGCTGTTAGTGCTGCTTTTTTTTTTTTGGTTCCGCTCTGGACTGTTATTAAACTTGCTTTGTTTCCAGCTTCCTGTGTGTTACTTGCCTTCAAACCTTTTTTTTTTCAAAATAAACAAATAATGAAGATGATGGAGAGAAGGGATTTAGTTCTGCTTTCGAGCATAACCCAAGGTTACTGAGCAGTCCACATGTAAAAGGGTATGCCGGGAAGCAACTTTGCTCCATTCCGCCTATGGTAAGTTACATTCATTGTCGGCGAAATTATAAAAAAAATATCTTTATATGGCCATATCAACACCATATAAGGCGTCCAAGTCCAAAGTCACTTCTAAGTGTCCTATAGCAGTTAATTTTAAAAAATTTCCGACAATACTAGCATTTATATGATACTTACATTTTAGATACTCATTTGTTGACCTTCGCCGTTAGTGGAACGCGTGACGCGCATATCAAAGTCACTTAAAGTTATCGGCGTTCGGGTGAGCCTGTTGATCAGATGGTATGCATGTACACTGTTCGGGGGTCGGAAGAAGCGGCGCAAAAATTGAAGGGGAAAAATCTGACCATTTTTACCAAATAAGGATATTTGATGGGATTAGTCGAGTGTCGGAATCAATACGGGAAACGAATTCGAGATCTGTTAAGCGACTTCAGGCTAGTATTCTGATTTTAGTAGACACAAAAAATGATTACGGTAAAGTACTGTGGTGTTTCAACAGGACATTGGTGGCTATTATATATTTAGATTTGTAAGGTAACGTTCGAAACGGGGTCAAGGAGAAAGAGCGCAGATGTTAAGGAAGGAGGCGGGGTGTACACAGAAAAAGAGCGAGCAGATAAATTTAGACAGACAAGATCGAAACTCGGGACAGAAAAGGAAAACATGGGCGAGGTTACAGTTACAAGATCCTCAAGGATAAGAAAAGATATAAAAGTATAATATAATTACGAAGGAGAGAATAAGCAAGCAAGGAAGCCGAAACGGAAAAGACCAAGGGCGGGAGGAACGAAATTTTTTAGAAATGTTGTGGAGTTTTTTAAGAGATGTCCAAAACAAAAGATGGTGAGGATCGCCATCGGTCAACCCAAGTTGAACGGAGATAAGTTAAGCGACTCCTCGAGCAGGTGGTGTGAACAGAAAGGAAGACGAAAACGGACGACAAACGAATGAGTGTGCAGGTGTTAGTAAGGACAAACCTACGATGTGTAGGGAGTGGTGCATGAGTAGTACAAGGAGGAAGTCGACAACAAGAAGACTGGGGGAATGGAGGATGTCAGATTGACCAAGATGGCTGTTGGTGGGGACTAGCGGAATCTGTGGGAAGGAGTAGAGTAGTAGGGAAAGAGTCCAAAAACAAAAGAACGGAAGACGGGTGCAGCGGCCAAGGACAGACCGATTGACATGATCAAATGGAGAAAGAAGGGACGACAAGATTGCTATCCTCCTATAAAATATCGAAACAATCCGGGCAGCGGGGTCACACTGATGGGATCCTCTGAGAGTAAAGAGATGCGGGAAGGCAAACCAACCACGCCAGCGCAGAAAATAAAATATTTTTAAGACCTCCACAACTTGGGCGCAACAATCTGGAAGACGACAGTTCCATATCTAGAGAAGGGCCATTTTTCGGGAAGTTCATGAATACACTGCGAACGTTTCGACACCTTGCAATCCGCTATCAAGGACCTGCGACGTCATCAAAGGGTCCGGGAATCCGTCTGAGTTGTACACCCCAAATTCTCCCGGACCTGGAGTCGCGTGAAGGACATTCGTGAAAGGGTACGATGACGGATAAGCAGGTTCTTGATGGTATTGTTGCACTTCGGCACTGTAATACGTCATCTGAGGGTGTTGAAACGGCTCGGTAGGACCTTGGGCGACAGGGTGTTCGACGACACCGAAACTCACGTATTCTTGTGCTGATGGCTGCGCGGAGTTGATCGACTTTACCATCAAGAAAATGTCAAGTTCATATGAGACAGGTATGCGAAATTACTCACCAACTCCGGGTGTTTACTCTCCAGAGCGAAGGCCAGTTCGCTCGAAGCGGCGATTGGGATGCTCGATGTGTCTTGTGCAAGTGGGGTTGGCACATCCCCACCATTAACAGAACTCGACGAAACAGACGAGGTGTACACCTGCGAATGCTGTGCTGACAGGTGTTGGGATTCCTGTTGCTCCTGTTGCAGCCGATGCATATCTGAACCAACGAGAGTAATTTCTTCATCTGCCGCATAGGCACAGTATCCTTCACTCGTCGAATACGGGACAAGTCCCGTCCCCATTCTCATGCAATTGTCGATTCCAACGGCTGAGGCCGATGTGCAATTTTGAATGTATTCAACTGGGTTCGCTGTTTCCTGTTCAGGAGACATCCCAAAAATCCGCACAGAAACGCTGTTTGACATTAGAAAAAAAATTAAGATAAACATTTTTGTACACGGAAACCTAAATGTAAAATTTACCATGAGGGATCCGGTCTCCCGGAGTGCTCAATTGATGGGGCAGCATAGTAAGCACTGTTAATACTCGAATCGCTGGTCGAGATAGATGCGACAGAGCTGAATCTAGACGAATAGGTTTCGTAGGAGGGGGAAGTGTGACCCTCATCGTCTTCACCATAACCGAAAGACCTCAGAGAATCCGGTGAGTTGCGTTCGCTATCAGCAGAACTAGGCGATTCCATTGGAGGGGTAGTGGTGGCAGCACCGAACTGGAAGCCAGGCATGGGCAGCGGACCGGGAATGGGCGAAGCAACAGGCCGCGCTGCGAGTGAATATAGATGCGTTTCGGGCAGAGATGCCCGTACACCAGAGCCATACGTCGAGAGAGGAGACGGCGAAGGGCTGTGGCGCATGCGTTGCATTGAGCCGATTCTCGACACACGTGAGTCCATCGAAAATCGTCGGCTGCCTGCAGTATGGGAAGAACCAAATTGTGCCGCTGCTGACAGCGCAGATGACGAAACGAAGCGTCTCTGCAGTCGCTGGGGACCATAATGAGGCACCAGGTGGTACGGAACGTCCTCAGAATGTGTACCAGAGTTGGTAGGATTGTCAGGGTCAGCTACACCAACACCTGGGCCATAGAGAGCACAGTTCTTTGCTCTGGCAAAAGTTGCATAAGGATTAGAAGCGAGACGTTGGAGACTCGTATCGACTGAGCGCCGACGAACGAGTGGGTCCATGGAGTCGACATCGACTGACGTTGGCGTATGACACAACATATTTGCCGTAACAGGCAGGGAACCACGCCGGTGGGAATACATGTTTGCAGACCCTAATCTCATGTTTACATTTGTTGGGAGAGCTATGCTCAACGAAGCCGCAGGAAGGCCAGGGGACGTATATGACGCGGCACTGTCAGGTGGAGGTTCAATTGGTGAATTGGTACTCCAGCTTAGAGCAGATGTATCCGTGACAACATGCAGCTGAGGAGGAGAAGGAAGTTGAGGTAGGGATGTAGCAGAGTCGGAAGGTGAACTCAGAGACGTGTTAAGCTGGTCCCTCGACTCGTCGGCAGGGGTGTCCTCAAAAAGGGAGTCAATGGAAAAGGACTCGGACTTGACACGAGTTGAATCCTCTTCCTTTGAACTCGAGGATTCGTCCAGAAACTCTTCAGCAGGATTAGCAGCCAGCGACACTCTGCCAACTTTTGCTTTTTCCTTTGCCCGTCTGTCCAATTAGAGTATTAGTACCAATACAAAAAAGAATAGAATAACGTTGACAAACCGGTTCTGAAACCACACCTGTTTCACGCGTCAATATATTGTTTAGCAAATAATAAATTGCAACGCACCTGAACACCGCGCGCAGTCATTTTGAGTTCTGCCGCCAGCTCCTGACGAAGTTGCGCATTCGGTTTGGTGTCTTTTTTGAAGATAGCCTCGAGAACCTTGAGCTGTTGGGTAGTGGTCCTCTTCCTGTGCTTCACTTCATTGGGGGTGTAAGGGTAGAACGCGCGAAAGTCGACTGCTGTTGGGTCCTGAGTGTTTGGGACTAGTGGACGTGGATAGAAGGGGTTATGGTAACCCATCGCTGAGGACGGGGAAGGCGACGAGTAGAAAAGGGAAAAATAAGGGGAGAAGGCTCGCGGGGTCGTTATAAAGTGAAGCGAGCGAAAAGAACGGCCGAAACTAAACCAGTTTGATCAACACAACCGTGGGTTGTCAGGAACACAAAATTTCTCCATCAATCGAGATTGCAATTCGAACCTGTATTTCCACATAATAATATCTAGCATTCAAAAAGAGTCATACACTTTTTTATCCTATCAATAGTGTCCCAGTAGAATCCATAATTCAGGGCCAAATCACCCGCTGGTATCCATTGGATAATCCATCCCATTCTCCTCCAGTATCTCCCTCAAAAATCCCTCGGGCACACTCGCCAATGGTGATGCGCCCCAAAGACTCTTTCCTTGTGCACTCAGTTTGGTTCTCATCCTATCCATCTTGTCTCTCGCACGGCTCACCGGCGGACAGGAGCACACTTCCGCGCTCGTCAACCGCATCCTAGGGTCAGTGCGCATCATTTGGCGGATAAGATCGACGAGTGCCTGATTATGATGCTCCAAATCCACTTGAGAGAAATCCTCATTTCGTAGTCGATGCCACGCGTCTCCTCTAAACAAAAAAGACGAAGAAAATTACAATCAGAAATCTGCTCATCCAATTTGAATGAAATGGGCGGAAGAGCGCGGTGGCATTAAATCGGCTGAACCGAGCGGGAAGAAAGCTCGGCTCGGACCGATGTTGATAACTCAAAGAACGAACCAAATAAATCGCAAACTCACTGGGCAGGAACAACTATATTTGACGCTATTTCCATGATCGTCATCCCAAAGCTGAAAAAGAGAAACTTGTACCAAAACGACAACTTCCGTGAACAAAAGGATACTTACCTGAATACATCAGCTGCCTTCCCATATTGTCCTTGCAGCACTTCGGGGGCCAGGTAGTGTCTGTCGCCCTCGCGTTCGAACCCTCCTCTTGAAAGCATACGTGTACATTTGGCATGATCGTCTCGAGCTGCTGGCAATCCTTCACTTCCGCTCTCCGATGCAAAGCTTGCAGTGTTCTCATTGGCGTCTGGGTTTCCACTCGGCCGAGGCCATAACGAAGCCATACCAAAATCACCTAGCTTAAACCGTCCATCTCTCGTCACAAACACATTTGAGGGCTTGATGTCGAGATGAATGACGCATGAATCGTGCACAAATCTCAGACCCTACACGAAAATGAGCACTGCGTGAGAAAACGAATTCAAAAGAAAATGAAACGGCAAGCAACTGTGACGACTATGATGCCATTATCCACCCAGATCCTCCATATTTGGAAGAGGTATAGGGATAAACGGAAATGCAGGGAATCCATGTGCAAAAGGATCCGAATACCGAACGGAGAATAGTCATTACTCACATTGCTGAGGTCTGCAATAATTTTCCATACCCTCGCTTCGTCCAGGTGAGGGAAGGCTTGGCCATACTCCCATAGAAACCGTGCAAGGTTTCCAGACTCGCACAGCTCCGTTCGTATGTAGAGTGCTTCGTTTTGCTCCCAACTGTCGATATAACCGAGCACGTTGGGATGTTGCCCATTGACAGCATCAGGGTGGGTTAATGCGGCGCGTGATAAATGTTGAAGGATATCAACCTCTTCCCGCAGCCGAAGTCTGGTTCGCAAATATATCAGTATCCAAATTTGTGCATAGCGACATAGGGAAGCAGAGAACCGGGAAAAGAAGAAAAAAGAAGCAAGGAAAAATCTAAATGTGGTTATTATGCAGGGAAAAAAAGGGTGCCTGAAACTGTTCGTTTAGCAACGAGTGCCCTCGTCTCACAAGCGCATGGTCTGTACAGACCTCCCAGGTCATCAGGCACAGATCTCCAACAAGAAAGGAAGTCTTGGAAAGAGTGCAGTAGTCCATTACATACACACAACCCCATCGAAGAATACCAAGTTGGGTCCCTCCCCCGCATGTTGACAGAATCGGACGGATTTCAAAAATAAAACACGACATACCTATGCTTGGCACCCTCAAACTGCTTCGACTTCTTGACAGCATAGAAGATGACCCCATCTTCATTTTTATTCTTGGTTCGTACTTTGAAGACCTTCCCAAACTCTCCACTTCCAAATTCTTCGACTTCGTCGAAATCACGCTCGAACCGGCCAGGTCGTTCTTCCATGCATACATCAGAGAAGCGTTTGGAATTAACCAAGCTTGGCCTTGGCAAACGACTCCTTGTAGCATTAAAACTGGAATTTAAAATAACCCTGCTGGTCGTCGGTGAGCTTATGAGTGAGCTGCTTGACGATCCAGAAGTAGATCTTGACGTTGAACCCTTTCCGAGAGCATCACTCGAAGGGGAAAGACGGAGCGGAAATTTAGGTTTGGGAAGCTGCCAATCTGTAACATCCGATGTTTTCGTCAGTATCTGAATCCATCACATGACCGACGTAACCAATAGGCGCCGCATAAATTAACTCACCAATTCCTTTGGCTCGGGTGGGCGTATTCGCAAGTGAGGCCGACTCACTCCCACTTGAGAATGCACTGCTGCTACTGCGTCGTATGACGGGCCATCGGTTCCTTACAATCGATGGTGCGTTGTTCCATGCAACTTGGTTACCAGTGGGCTGACCAAGCCCAAGTCCGATATACCGATCCTTATCCCTCCTCGTACTTGGGCTGCAGTCCTCTTCATCCTCCGTGTCCGTGGGCTGCCAATCAATCGACATCTTGGATCCACGGCTCGTAGTCACATTCGCACCCATAGGAGGGAAAGCAGCCGGTAGACTCTTCCTTGGCATCTTCTTAAAGTCACAATCCCCCTTCAATCCCACTTTAGACGCAACCGCGCTCTGCCATGGCCTTTCGTGTCCAAAATAACTGATTCGGTTTTTCTTGACAGGCGTGTCAGGCGCCTTCTTCGGCATATTGGAATTCTTCGGTGCATCGGCAAGCATCTTCTGGATGAATTCATCCATTTCGACATTGCTACTGAATTTAGGATGCGCGAGTGTATCAGCACCACTGACAAACACGGAGATGGCTGGCCAACCAGACGAAGCCTCAGAACCGCAGATGGGTGTGACGAGACCATCATCAGAAATGGAGCTGACGCTAGTCGACTCTCGAGGCATGGTGCCGAGGAAATCTACACCAGAACTAGACCCAAGTGATGGCATGTCGTCGTCGTCGCTGACTCCGAGCGAGTCTCGCGCCTTGTACTTTTTAGGCAGAGATAGTTTGAGCGGAGGTGAAGGCGTGTTGTTGATCACTTTCAAGACAAAGGAAGGTTCCTCTCCAGTGAAAAATGTATCTTCCTCGTCCAAATCCATACTACTATCATGACGTGGGGCTTTGTCGGGAGACGACCCAAGCGATGGTGAGACTTCGCGCGTCATATGGAACGTGTCCCAGGACTTCAAATCCGTGGAAGGACCCGCGTAACTATGTCGATTCGCCAAGAAAGGACGCGCACCCGAACTCCGTGCTATTGGAGCGGGCGTAGCCGACCGCAAATTTGTGTTTGTTCGTGATCGAGTCGTATTCGAAGCAGATGGCTCAGGAATAGAAGGCCCGAAAAAGAGGGTAGCGGAACTGCTACTTTCGATTCTGCTGAGTGGTGCCCGAGGTAGGAGCGGTAAGAGCGGCGTTGGACGCGCTCCAAATGCGCCACCGCTTATACGGCGTCGAGAGCGTGGCGAACCTGTATCAGATGAAGACGAGGTGGGCGCCGGAGAACCACGACCACGGTGGCTTAGTGAGGGAAACGCTACAGGGCCGCTATGTCTCGGGCGAGGACCAATGCGGCAGGGAATCCCAGATTGTTTGACGGGCTAATGAATTTGAGTTAATCTAATACTTTTGTGGCCGCGATATAAACTCACTTTGAGAGGAGATCTTCTCGGCGACCTAAAGGCACCTTCGAGTAATTCAGCAGAGACTGGCCGTGAGCGAGCACGACGTTTGGTGACATGGCCCCCAGGAGAAACAGCCTCTACAACCTCCTTGCCAGTGTGGGGAAAGTCCATAACAAGAGGTTTGGGTTGCTGTGCAACTTTTCCATTATGCTTTGCTTTGGTGGGGGACGGAGACAGCACGTGCGAGTCATCTTCACATCCCGAGTCATCGGCGGCGCAGTCAAAGCCAATGCCATCAGGATCAGAGAGGCGAAGACGAGTGAGTGTGGCAGTCTGCCGCTTGAGATACGCTTCGGTCTCTGCCTTGGTCTGTGGAGTCTTTGTGATAAACTTGGGTTCCGACGGTGGAGCAAGGCGATCAAACGATACAATGCCATCACATTCCTTGTTAGAATGAATGAGCTTCAATGGGGTGAGATTATGAGGGCGGAGAGGAGTGCTGGTAGTTGATGACTTGCGCTTGGTGCCGACGCCGACGCCGCGGCTGACAGAGCTGGCCTCCTCAACGACAAATGGTGTAGGTGTGCTAAATAAGTTACTCATGGGAAGCACTGGGCGGCTCGGGACACGACGGGGTTGTTTAATGGGAGTCAAAAGAGGCTGTGAGGAAGTAGATGCTGCGGTTGAGAGGAAGATATGGCCCTCATCATCATCGAGCGGTATAGTCTGTGGTTTTGAGGTGCTAAATGGATTGGACTGTTGTGAAAAAGGGGGAGATTTGTATGGAGAATGCAGTATATCATCGTTGTCTGGAATATTGGTGATGAGGGGGAAGAGCGGGCGCTTTCTGAGAGGTGAGGGAGAAAGAGTTGGGGAGTCATAAGGCTTGGAAATGTGTCGACGATGGTGGTGGTATTTGGGAGACATGCTTGACTCGCATGCAACGTTTCCGTGGGCGAATGGCTTAGTCGGGGTGGACACGAGCATGATGGCCTAATAAGTAGATTTATGTAGAAAGCAAGACGAAACGCGTGGGTTTGGTATCAACGAGTTGGTCGTTGTGTATGTCGTGAAAATGTTGTTTACCGTCGAATCCAGCGATGGCGATGTCGTGTCTGTCGTTGGTCGTGGTGCAGAAAGTAGGGCGGAAGCGAATCCTCGTGTTTCCTTCTTTTCAATCTCACGTCCGTTCCGTTCAACAATGTCACGTGATCGCGTTTTTGACCTTCGCACGTCCACTCTTCTGATGGTCGAGCTTGCTGATTGTCTTTCTGATTTCCCATACACTTTCTGGCCCTTTGGTTATTGCCTGACTTGGCTTTTCTCCTCTTTCAAACAATACTCTTATTTTGCCTCGGCAGCAACCATCTTACCGCCCGCCCTCTAGCGCCCTCTAGACAATAATCACAGCTACTTCTGTTCTCATTGTCTGGAGAGTCTTTGTTAATCACTGGTCGCACGATGCATCGTGTTGGCGGAATAGTCCTGTGGCTTTTTTGTTTCATATGCCAAGAAAGACTCTTGGAATGCATCACAAAATGAGCTTGATATCCCATCCAGTATCTAATTTTTCTCCGAATCAAGAGGGTACAATTCCTGATTCAATGGACCAGAGCAGTGCTGAAGTAACAATATTCTATAGCGATGCGATTTGAACCTCTTTGGTACCTTTGCCCAACCGCTGCTGGATATAGTAAACTTTCATTTGTGACATCTCGAGTTTCTGGAGCACAACCCGGAGGGTCGGAATTCCGAGAAAGCAGTATGATTTGAGCATCGTCAGGCCTGACAATGTGGCAAAATGCCCTTCTCAAATATACCAAATGTCACTATTGGTGAGGTACCAGTCATTTCACACAACAATCTTTCGAGTCCAATCTAAATAATCCTCAGGGCAAACATATATCACACTTTCCTGCCGCCGATTTTCTCCATGTCGGAAAAATCAAAACCTTATTGGTGAATATGGCAATGTACCTATCGGTACCTGTATGCTGCCATAATTGCTGATCAAGGTACCGTCAGTACCAATACTTCTTTTTGGGTTTTTCCGACATAAGAAACAGCTTTCGAACTCTTGTGCGAAGATTGCGCTTTTGGTGCTCCACGAGATGCAAAAGAACAATTTGATCCCAGTTAAGTATGCTCCAGAAAATCGAGATGCGCATTGATTTGAGAAAACTGAAGAGTCTCCCGCCATTCGATGGCTCCGTGATCCAAAATATGCTGAGTTCTCTGACTAAAAGTTGGTCGTTCCTGGTAACGACATAAGAAAGGTTACCAGACATGGCCTGAGGATGTCTTCTCATATTTCGAAAGCGGTATCGAGAAGGACATCAACTTCCCACAGGACTAAATGTGTTCGTTCCTTCCAGCCGCTCAAGCGTAGCGGAGTTTGAATCAGAAAAGGCTCAATTGGCTCAATTGGCTGATTGACCCAGTGTTCCGGGAAATAGGTCCGTCTAATTTGCAGGCCTCAGAAAAGTGATAAAAATTAGGGGCAAATTTGCACCTGGGTTACAATCTGATATGGGGTTCCAGATAATAGATTATACCTATGGACGTGCCGGGCCCGTTCCTACCAAAAACTCCCACTTGACTCCCACTTTGCTCCCACTGTTTCGAGTGGCATTGATGATCGCTGTGATGATAATTTGATCACAAGTCACCTTCTAGCCTGAACTTTGAACCAAACCGTCTACTGATTATTATTGCAGAGTAGATAGCCAATTTTATTCTCAATTCAGAATTCAGTAATTTACATGCAAAGAACACAATTCGGACAGAAAATATGCGCGAGTTAGTCATTTTGCAAATTTGCTGAAAATCACACAAATTAGGGTTCCACGGCTCAGGTGCAAATTAGAACTCAGAACCTATTTCCCGCAACACTAGATTGACCCCTCATAGCTCGACCATGGAAGACACGAACAGCCTCCCGCTTTCCGTATTGTTCTGACATGATGTCTGAGAGAGTATGAATTTTTCCTGTCGCAGTTCGAAGTGAAAATTATTTACATTATAATACATTAACGTGGTGTTTTTTTCTTCTTCTTCGTTACAACAACCGTCCTAGGGGTGGGTTGAAGCCACCCAGGTAATCGTAGATTTGGTGACCACGCAAATAAGTCTGCTTGATGCGACCACAGAGGTTAAGACCTTCGTACGGGGATATCTTATTCTTGTACTGTAACAAATCTTTTGTGACCTAATATCTGAATTCTGAGTCCGCACCAAGGGTAAATGAACCTGCCAACGTACTTTGTATTCCGCTTTCTGGTCCCAAATAACGAAGTCGCCGTCATATCCGATTTTCAACTGCCCCTTGACATCAGCAAGCCCCGCATGGCTCGCATTCTTCTTACTCATCCAGTCTACGACTTGGCCAAGAGTCACGCCCCGTTTTTGACCCTCAGTCCATAGAAGACTAAGTCCAAAACCGAGAGTGCTGATTCCTCCCCACGCTGACATGATATCTCCGCTTTGGAAATTCTTCAATTCGAGGACGCAGGGACTGTGATCAGACACGATACAGTCAATCGTTCCATCTTTCAGCGCCTCCCACAGCTTGTCTCGATTAGAACTCTCGCGAACTGGAGGACAGCACTTGAATTCTGTGTGTCCGTCGGGGATGTCCTCGGCTGCAAGGCATAGATAGTGGAAACAAGTTTCAACTGTCAAAGGCAGGCCGGCAGCCTTCGCTTCCCTGATCAAAGGAAGAGCTGAAGAGGCAGAAAGGTGAACGATGTGACATCGAACGTTAGGGAAGCGTTTTTGTAGTTTAATGACCAGCGAAATTGCATCTGTCTCTAATTTCTGCGGTCTCGAGGCTAGGAATGTGGAGTATTGTCGTGGGTCGGGTTTGTCTTCCTTTTCGATAGTACCCTCAAGTTCGGCATGGAATAAAAGAACCCCAGATGCAGCCTGAAGAAAGAGTTTAGGGTGAATAATCGTAGGTATATGTAATCTTACGTCCAATTCCTTCATGGCTAGGTTCAGATCAGCCTCACTCACACAAGGAAATTCCTGATAGGTGATATCAGCATTCTAAAGATGGGGAGAAACGTGAGTTTGACTGACATCAACACCACTTTCGATGAGGAAACACTTGAATCCACGGACTCCTGCTTCAAGCAATGGTTTCAAATGGTCCTACGCGTTCGTCGTTTCGGGGCAAAGCTTGAAAGAATAAAGGCAGCACGTACTTGATTGGCAGGGATAACGCCTCCCCAGAAGGCGACATCAATGTGACATTGGCCTTGGGCTGCCCGGCGCTTCTCTTCAAGATTTGACACTGTTGTCGTAGGCGGCAGGGAGTTCAGAGGCATATCAACCAAGGTGGTGATACCTCCGGAGGCAGCCGCCCTTGTCCCAGTCCAGAAACCTTCCCAAGCAGTACGTCCAGGTTCATTGAGATGGACATGGGCACTAAATCCGGTGTCAGAAATCGACAAAGATATATATCGATCAAAACCATACTCCACTAAACCCGGTAAAACGATGCTTTCCCCGGCGTCAAGCCATTCAACGGATGTCGCATCTAATGCTAACTGATCGGGGGTGATTTGACCTTGGCGTATATCGACGAACTTGCCAGAAGATTTATCGACGATAATGGTTGCTGGAATAGGTTCATTGGTCTCTGGAAGCAACACCTTCGAACCTGTGCAGACAAGTAGTGTGTTAAGTTTGGCGATGGATTGGTTGTCAGATGGTGTTTCGTCCATGGGACAAAGCGGTGCTGGTGAGGTCTCAACAACTTTTTGCTTCTTTGATCTATGGTTTTTTTTAAAATGGCAGTTCAAACACGACCGAATCTGTATTGAAATTGAATGGGTGATCTGGTTTCACCTTACCAGATGTTAGAGTTGTTTGCGGGGTGGACATGTGTTCTATTGGAGCAAGAGCCCATATGGTTATGAAGAAATAGATAGTGGGAGTCCGATTGCCCTGTATGATCACCATCTGATGGATCCAACGACAAAGGTATTATAAAGACCCGAATACAACATCAATTACCTTTCCTTTCTCACTGTGCGACACAACTTATGGGAAACGATTTTACTGCCAGCCCTAGTCGAAGTTATAGCGAGCCCTCACCGCGAAAATTGCCTTCACCACCCGTTCAGCGGGCAGATTCCGTTCAAGTGAAGCGTGGCTCGCGTCCTCTACCCAAGATTCCTCCGAGTCGGTCCCTCATTTGTAAAAAATGTGGGACTTGTATAACGTCCCATAACGTGCTTTTCCCTTCATCTTCTGTGAGGATTTCTTCCATTGTCACCGTGGACCGTGTTCTCACCTCTCAATTTCAGTTGCCGCGCGACTCGCGAGCTTTCCGAGGCTTCAGTGGCAAGGCTTCCCTTTTCACAGAAGTGTGAGTACTGCGTACTTGGATTTCAACGATTCCTGGATTACAATTACTCTCCAGATACAATCTCACCTTTGCACCAGCGAACGTTCAATTGATGACGACCGGCGCTCACACCATGCAAGAACTCTCATGTGCAGTGTGCTCTTCCTACGTCGGCTGGAAAATCGTTCGCGCTCACGATCACTCTGAATCATGGAAAGATGGTAACTTCCTTTTGGAATTGGACCAACTGTATCTCCAACCCGATATCATGATATCTGGCGACCTTTCCTCACATCGACAACCGTTATCTTCCAGCTCAGATTCAGAATATAGTCCTTAAAGCAATGACATCACCTCCGGCCTTTCTTTTTGTTGATTTCACGAACACCAAGTGTACGAAAAATGTTTTGTATGATTTATATTTTTACCATACCTTTTATAAATTATTACTTGACTTTCATTCTATACCCGACCTTATCCTACGATTTTGTAGTCCCGAGTAATACCTGTCTCCATAAAATATTATTCTGACGGTTTACATAATGGTGCAAAGGTGTCATCATGTTCGCTGTAACTTTTCTGCCTCTCAACTCAGATCGTCCTCTTCAACATTTATTACCACACGGGAAGCAGGTCTTCTCTGAAACGATACCCCCTGCTTTCCAGAGCTTCCAATTCTCAAGGCTGTCACATGAACTGAAGTTCCATTGCTCTAATGACTGCCGAGTCCGAGAATCAAGCATCTTTCAAACTCCCACCCGTAGTAGCCGCCAACGTGCAGCCAGACCCACTGGAATCGCTCCGTTCCCCTCAGCTTGACATCTTGAATTTGAAGGATAGATCTTTAGAACGTGATTCTGTTGCGGGATCGGAATTCAATGACATTGCACTTGATGACGACGTGTTCTCCCCGGTAGCACTCACAGCTCGGCCAGTGGTCGCCCCAGATACATCCATTCCTCATGACCGGGGGGAAATACATAAACACAACGTCCCAAATAACTTGCCGTCTGGACCTGTCGTGCATCCCATGGTAACCACTATCATGGACCCTCCAAGGTCACATAAGAAGACTGCATCGACGACGACCATACGGTCAATTCATACCAGGAAAGCTTCTTTGTTGGTCAACCGTCTTGACTTGCAAGAACCAAATAGAAAGAACCGAGGGAGTGTGGATGGTCATTTGAAGCTGCAGGAAGAGTTCCATCGTTTGCATGAGAGGGAGAACCAGAAAGAGCACACATCTGCGGAGAATACGATAGACTGGGGTGCGTCACCAATTTATGGCCTTTGGAGTTGTGTTGCTGAATACGAAGATTTAAAGATTTTTGGGGAGCTGTGATATCTGGTACGGTCTTTTTATCAGGAAACGGCAATAAATTTATTTGGGACCATCCAGATTATCGAAGTTTCGCTTCTGAGAGACCCGAGGAACTAGCTCAAGCAATTCAAAAGGGTATCCCTGCTACTCTCAGAGGGATGATGTGGCAACATATGTGAATTACTCTTTTTTTTTCGGTTCAATTTCTTCGACTCAAGTCTGGGGATGCTAGGGCTGCATCAAAAGATTTGGAGCTTGAAGCGCAGTACTTGAAATTGCTGAAGGAAACAAGTACACATGAAAAGTCAATTACGAGGGATCTCGGAAGGCGAGAATGGCGTGATCTTTCTTCCGTTTTGTATATTGACGTCTTGTAGGACGTTTCCTCACCATGATTTCTTTACTGATGGACAAGGCATCGGGCAAGAAAACCTGTTCAATGTGCTAAAAGCTTACTCCTTGTACGGCAAATTGATCCTTATTCTAGTTGTGCGCATCGTCATGACCCTCCACCCCAGATACGATCCCAAAGTTGGCTATTGCCAAGGTTTACCGTTCATTGTCGCTATTCTGTTGCTAAATGTACGAGGCACCATGTTACGCCCAGCTTTTGCTGACCTAGCCATCAGATGCCGGACGAGGAAGCGTTTTCCCTTCTTGTTAGGTTAATGACGGTATATGATTTACAAGGCCACTTCCTTCCAGAAATGCCGAAGCTTCAAATGCGTCTTGTGAGTTATTTCAGTCAAATATAAATGTCTTGTGATAAGTGACCAATCTATCAGTTCCAAGTATATATTGATTATTTGGGTCTAGTGCTTTGGCTCATCAGTGTCCTAGTTCGACCGGCTAGTCGAAGAACTTCTTCCTGTTCTTCACGTCCATTTCTTGCGCCAGGGTGTGAAGTCGAGCATGTTCTGTTCACAGTGGTTTTTGACTCTGTTTAGTTACCGGCATGTACTAGTGACAGTTTTTTTTTCAGCTGCTCATCTTTTCTTCAGATTTCCTTTGGAGATTGTCTTTCGGATCTATGACAATATCCTGGCTAATGGTATAGAAGCGATCTTCATATTTAGCATCAACCTATTGAGCAAAAATGAATCTATGCTCCTTTCACTCAAGTTCGACGAAATCTTGGCCTTCTTAAACAATAAAATTTTTGATTGTTACCTCGTCGGTTTCTCTGTTTATTACTCGACATCTTCCCGCTTATCTGAAATTTATTGATAGATTGACGACGGGGATTTCCGTGCAGAGAACGGTGGTGCTAAATACAGGGTAGACGAATTTGTTCGAGATTCCGTATCATTGCGATTATCGCCTTTCATGTTGGATTGCTACAGACATGAGTACGAAGACCTTGTGGTGCGTGTCTTTTGCTTTTCATCCCTGGATGTCAGGATCAATCGAAATTCTAGCGAGAGACGAACAAAAATGCCGTACTAATTGATGAATTGAGAAACAGCAATAGGTTCCTATCGAACCAAGTGTATGTCCGACGCCACATACTATGTCCATAATTAACAAGCTGGGTGTGGTAGGAAAATGTTAGAGAATAATCTAGCGCAACTCAATACGGAGCATGTCGAAGTCTTGGTGCGTTTATTTTTGTGCTAATCTATTTTTATGTAATGCTGATAGGCCGTAGAACGGACTGGTGAAGCAGAGACTGAAGGCTGAAGAGACGGAAGAAGAACTCGTTCGTTACAAACTCTTGTGAAGTTCTTTTTTTCCATTGTTCGAAAAAAGGGATTGACAGGCAGGCAGATATGCGGAAGCAATGCACCAGAAAGAGGGGGCGAATGCATCAAATACATCAAACAGGATATCTCTGGCTCAAATGCTACAAAATCTGAGAAGAGGAAGTAATATTAGTAGTTAGTTATTTATAATTCATCAATAGATATCTGTCCTGTTATCACGTGCGCTGATAGGACTTTGAAGAAGCGTGTCATCCGCACATCTTCAAATGCATCCCGCTTAACAAAGGGAGTCACACCCCTTCACCATGCTCGGTGTTGCAAGACTCGTAACGTTTGCTTACTTTGCCCTTTCTGTGCATTCATATATACCAGCGGTGCCCACAAATGATACCCAAAAGGCGATTGCTGCAGGACTGAATGTGACGGATGTTTCCAAGCTGTCTTTGCAGTGGTATTCGGGCGGGTCAGTGGCCTGAGACACATTAAGATTTGAATTTTGTTCTCATCTCAATCGTAGCGCGTACTCGGAAAATGTGTCTTTTCAGTTATCTGGAAATGGGAGCACGGGTATAAGCAGAGTTGGGGATTCCTTCCTGGTCATCTTTCGACGATTTGTAACATTGTTTTGTTAAGGGTGTCTTGGTTCATTTTTCTGAAGAGATGGCCAGCAATCTCACACCACCAAGTGCGTCCTTGTTCATTTACAACAGTTCCTTATTTAATCTCTCATTGTTAGCCGCGACCCCATGGATTGCTTTGGTGTCTTGCGATAAGAATGCGACAGATATGTCCTTGGCTGAAGACATCTTTACTTTGGCAAGAGATAAGGGCGCTGTCGGCGCTGTAAGTAGTCCTTTAATCACTATGATCTTTGTCGCTTTTCCGATGTACGAAACGACTTAAATCTCCCATAGGTGCTGTATTCATTGCAATCGACCGCCTGCATCATCAACGCAGAATATGCCGATCCTTTAACATTCGACCAAGTCTTTGACATTTTCTCAACAGAAAGCCCGACAAGTGCCCATCTAATCGAGTACCAGTTCGGTCAGATTGATACTCAAAATAACACTCAAAATAACATCTCGTATTACGATTCGCAACGGCTCAATAATTCACAAAGTGATATTGAACAATCCTTTAAACTCGGTTATGCTGTTTCTCCAGGTTATCTCTTGGGCACTCTCCGTGCGTACAATGCAACTGGGACCGTGCAAGACCCTTTGGCTGGTGGAAATGGTAGCAATCCAAATCCACCAAGTACAAAGAAATCATCCTCAAGTGCACTTGCCATGTGAGTAATTAGTAAGAAAGCCTCTAACAATTGTCTGCTTACGCGGGTAAAGGGTTGTGCTGTACGCTATTACCGGTTGCGTTTCGGCACTGTTCATCATTGTCATCGTCTCCGGAGCTATCAGAGCACTACGTCACCCAGAGCGTTATGGACCTCGACTTCTCCCAGGTGACAATGGGGCTCCTCCCCAGAGTCGTGCTAGAGGTTTGACCAGGGCTATTATTGATACTTTCCCACTTGTCAAGTTCGCTGCGTCAACCGACGCGCCAACGGATTCGCAACAAACAAATCCAGAAAAGGATCCTGAAAACCTGCACAATGCAATCTCCATCGATTTGGAGAACTCTGCTCATGTTTTATCTTCGTCTGATGGCTCTTCGGCCATGCCTCGAAGTAGTTCTTCAGCATCTCCTTATCCTAATTCTTCACGCCCCATATCCGCACACCTCACTCAGTCTATGATCACAGGGCCTTTGGACGGCAAATCCTCACCGAGGAATCATTCTATGACGTCTCTGAACCGCCATGACGACGTAATACCCGCCCAGATTGGCCGAGAGACATGTCCAATCTGTATTATAGACTTTGAGGAAGGAGACGACATGCGTGTACTGCCTTGCGACGGCAAGCATTGCTTCCACCAGCAATGTGTGGATCCTTGGTTGTTAAGACTCTCCAGCTCCTGTCCGATCTGTCGACATGGTGAGCCGACTCATTTTTTTTGGTTGGTGGCTCTTGACTGTTATCGCATTAGATTTCCTGGCTCTTGAAAACATGCTTGCAGGTGATCCGGACAACGATGATCCACGGGAAAATCAAGCCTTCCCGCTACCACGACTATCAACTTCAAATGGTCGGTTCTCTCGATACCTTCGCTTTGCTCGTCATCGACAGCACCATCGTCGACGGCGAACAGGGAGTGTACCAGACCCGATTGCGCGTGCACCCTCAGAGACGCCAGCATCTGCCTAGATTTAACACCTGGACCAAGCGTTGAGGTAGCATCATCTTTCAGCTTAGTTTTCTTCATATTGTTTACCCAGCTTCATGTAACATATGTATTCGATTCGCCCCCTTGTTTATTTTCCGGTTTCATAAATTGTACATTGCATAGGACATAGCCCTGGAAGGACGTTTTGTATAGTTCGACAAAGTTCCCATAATTTTACATTTTTGTATGTTCACATTAAACCCTGTGCCAGTTGTCTGAAAAGATCCGTCTAAGTGCCTTTAACATTTCTAGGCAAAACGAGCCAGTCTTGCTCGCCGAATGTCCTCTACACTTGGACCAGGTTGCGCAGCCACGCCTTCCTCAGTCTCGTTCGTAGTATAACTTGGTGCAGGAGAGGGTGACAGGTTCCTTTGCCGACTCTGATGTTCGAGTGAAGCCTTCAACGCAGTTTGCAACTCATCATCAGATTCGCTCCCCCAACCAGCAACAGCTCCTGCAGAAAGAGCTCTGTTCCTAGTTTGTTGCCTTGCAAGCATCTCACTTTCCTCAATCGCTCGCTGCAATTGAATTTCCTCCTCCTCCTCCTGTTGCCGTCGTTGCGCGCGTCTCTCTTCCATTGCAGCTTGCTCCTCTGGCGATAAATCCGTTTCAGGTGACCACAGCTCCCGTTGGGCCACTTCTTGTTCCTGGCGCATTCTTTGAAGTAGAAGTCGGTTTCGTTCCATGCTGGCTGCAACAGGGTCTAGCTCGGGTGCTGTGTTTGATAACGGCGCCAGAGATGGTATGGGCGGTTCGTCAGCCGGCGTCGAACTTGGAATTTCTCCAAGGTCAGAGTAGGTGATACTAGTGATGGTTGACGTCGACGACGATCGTGATCTCGACTCCATCATTGAGGCCTGAAGTGCTCGTTGAAATTCGTAATCTTCATCGTCAAAATTGTCTTGTGGAGGCTCGTGCGGCTGAGCAGGGGAATCTTTAAGAGCTGCCAAAGAAGTTTCAATCCCCCTTCTGAATGAAGAGGTCGGTTCCTCAACGGATGAAAACAACGCGTCCACCGGTGTACGGAAAAGAGCTAGAGGTTGAGAAGGATCCGCTTGGGTTACAGCAAAAACGGAGTACCCTTATGATTTGTGTCTGAGACAAGGACATGTGCCTACTAATACTGAAAACATACCTTCTGCTTCTAGTTGTTGGATAAGCATTCCAAGATGAGTTCTACTTATCCGTTCGGGAGATTTTAGGAACGAATTCAGATTGAACCAAAGTCCGTGCCCTTCGTCCAGATCTATGACTGGATTTGCATCCCCAAATCGACGTAGTGTAAACCAGTGCTGTTCTAGGTTTAAGATAAAGGCAAGTATTTTCCTGTGGAATCAAATTAATTAACAAAGCTTCTCAATCGAGATCATGGGCGCTTACTCTGGGTGACCGTGATAAGGACGCATGGTCTCGCTCCTCCACGGTGTTAGACTAGGACAAATCCCTTTCAGTTTGGTACCTCTGATGTCGAATCGAAGAAATCACTTTAAACCCCAAACTTCCAATGCATTGACTAGAACCTGGACGTTAAAGAATCCTGGCAAAGCAGGCATGAATTAAGATAGAAAGGGTGCTCTTAAATCATGAAGTTTACCAGTGTCATCCATATTGGTGCTAGTACGCCCCGTGTTGTCATTATCGTAGCTTTCTTCGAGATAATCCAGTTCGCGTGCAATATCAGAAAGATCAGGCGCCGTAAACTAAACCCTGAAAATTAAATATAGGACTTGTACTATGAGAAGCACACAGACGTAGTTCTCCTCTACCGTCACAATATGTTAACTATTCGTTTCAGAAGTGTTACATCCATATATATGACTCACGAAGGAGGTTATTCAACGCATGTTGAGCGCACAAGGCTGACCCTGATTGTTGTTTCTCATGATAAATCTGAGATATGAGACCTTGGAAATCTTGTAATCTTGACATCGATAATTCTTATCCTGTGAGAATGATATTAAGTTACAAGTTGAAATAATGGATGTGGTTGTAGGCAGAAGTCGAGTGAGTCCTTGCACATGTTAGAATTTACATAAGCTCTCTTGGCAAGCGCTTGAGCGACAGGACCCTGTACACTGTACACTGTTACATGTTACACACGAAAATATCTGTAAATATAAAGAGCGAAAGAAATCGTCAATATGAAGCCAAGGAAGATATATAGATTAGACATTGCAATGCTCTCGTAGTGCCATATTTGTAGAACTATATTCCACAGTTGTTGGAATGGTTGTTCGAGCTGCAAGACAAATCCATGGAAGGGAAATAATGACATACCACGCAAAGACTTGTACATAAAATGAACACCTTTTATAATAATTCGCCGTCTCTTCTTCCTGTCACATTCTCTAGAGGGCGATATATTTCATCGGATTTATGACCCTCTTTTTGGTTTTACATAAAAAGTAACGCGACGGAACACGTTGCAAAAGCATATTTCTGGGCCCTGACTTCGTGGAAAACATTATAAAACTTGTCTGGACCTGCTTTTCTCCTCTTTCTCTTCAGCCCCCAACTTGTTGTCCAAAGTTAAAGACCCTAGAATGGAGTCTGCGTCGCCTTTCTCGTCTCCACTGGCAGTCGATAAATCTGAACTGCCCTCCTTGCGGCAGTCATCCTCCCCGCCTCTTGATCAATCTATTGAGGCAGTAGAAGCCGAATCTGAAGAAGAGGTAACCAGCGAGGATGTTGAAAACCATCGCCAAGGTCATGGTGACTTTGATGTTCACCTATTACTGGGATCATTATTCGGGCAGAGAGTTAGTAGTCGTGTTTTTTCGAATACAATCCAACTGCTGACCGACGAATGTACTCGGGAATACATAGATGCATTTCTTGAAGGAAAATTTGAATGCATTTCCAAGACCATCAGCGCATTTCAACACGAAACCAGATCCAAATTTGTCCTTGACGATCGATGACCACGATTCACTCAGCGATTCGTATGACCTGAAGGGAAAGGGAAAAGAACGAGCAAAATCTCCCAAGCAATCTCCTGTCCCCAGTGATTCATTTTTTTACCTGAATGTCTTTGACCAAATGCGCTTGAGTATGGAGCGCAACAGGCAATGGCGATTGTACGAAGAACAGGATCTAGAAAGACACATGGAAATAGCTTATTTCGAATCCGAAGATGAAGTTCCACTGAGGAATACGCTGCACAGGTCGGCCTGGAAGCCTGAATTTATACCTGGACCCTCACGCATCACTCTCGACGAGCTTTAGTGCGGGATGTGCTGATGCAGTTGTTATTCGATTATTTGTACATAATTTGTGCATAACGGAAGCCTTTGGCAAACAAATAAAACGACTTTAGACTTTCTGCAACTCCACAACTCTCTACCTAATACCATGATCCTTCGGTATTCAAGACAAGAGCTCATCGCGTTACTTTCAATTCTTGTCCTTAGTAATTCTTCACTTTTTGTCTATTCCCAATCTGAGTTTGATTGCCACATCACCATTAATGACGCAAAGTTCGACCTCACAAGATTGGCTGGCGCACACAATGTTAATCGGACGCGTTCAACACCTCCAACAACAATGATTGATTCATTACGATTTGACCTATGTGCAGATCTTAAGCAAATAGATGGATTGGCTGAACACGACCAGGTGGCATCTATTTACCAAATTGTTTTACTAATGCTGAACCTCATGTCTCTTTAGTGTCCTTCAGGCTCGAGGGCATGCCTCACCAAAGTCAACCAAAAAGAAAATGAACCTGACCGTGTGACCGCTGTTATCCAAATCGCCCAGTCAAATAATTTGGGTTTGAATTACTCCCTTAGTCAAGGTTTGCCTTTTCTTTTTGCGATGCATTTGGTGCAGCCCGCTCAAATTTAAATGTTGCAGAGCCGAAAGCTCTGTCGCTCAAACTGCATGGAGCTACATATTCCGACTCGTCAATAAGGCAGTTCTTGAACCTTACCTTATTCTGCGATCCGGACAAGACCTCCGAACCGGAATTCATCGCCTATGATGGAACTCGATTAGACGTAGAATGGCATGCCCCAGCTGCTTGTGCGTTCAAAGAAGCGCCTAAGGATGATAAGGAAGGCGGACATGACCCAGTCCCTGAAAAGAGCAGATCTATGGGAAGAGGAATAGGCTGGTTTTTCCTGGTGTAAGTTCTGGATTACTATCGATACCATGATTGCCGGACTTATATCCGCCACAAGCGTACTGCTATCATCAATTGCATACTTTGGGTTGGGCGCTTATTACAATTACACAACATACGGTGCATCGGGTATGGACCTAATTCCGTGAGTATTCCCCTCTATCCTGAAAACCGGCCTTCTCACTTCTTCTAGGCACCGCGATTTCTGGCAAGAAGTCCCTTACATGTTCAAGGATGTTATCTCTCATCTTTGTTCGAGCGCACGTCCACGGAGGTCTAGCCGTAGTGGTTATATCGCTATGTAGCACCCGATCGACCATTCCCTAGTCATTAGAAGTACACATTCCTGGAACCGTTTTGCATTTATATCCCTGTAACTTAAACGACGGGTCGTCAATTAATCATATGTCAAACTGGTGAGTAAACTACTCCCACGATTTCACCTTAATGCATACTTCTGGACGATCTCTTCTGAGCTGGATCTGGCAACTGAAATCGCTGCTGTCAACGATTTGACAGCCGCAGTTCGCAGCCGTGCGTGTTTCAAGTAAGCTTTATTAGTCGAAGGATCCCTGTCCACGTCCCAGAAAATCTTAGCGCCTAAAGTTGTTTTGGAAATTTGTGGCTCATACTTTCACGACCCTTCCTGTCTGACTACTTCACCTCCCGATTTCATTCAACATAATCTGGCTTTTGGAGTGTTTTGTGTTCAAATATGGCAATTACGTCTTAATATCACGATCTAAAACTAGTAATTATGTTCGCGGGAACGGTCTTCCAGAAATTTAACAAACATGAGAGATCGGATGGACGAATATGAACAATTTTAAAGACCCCCACCATGGAAGGGAAACGAAGACTGGTCAGGCCCTTACTTTAGATCTTAGTTCTTTAAAGAACCATAGGATGAGAATATCGGGCCGGCTACTAAATTTGGAATCTGATTTCTGGGCGCCTTTTAAGGTTCCATGACTCGAAACGGACCGCTCCAGGGTATATAATATCAATAATTCACTCCACAGTCTTCCTGTTGGCTCCCTCAGACCCAACAAAAAAAAGTTGTGAACCAACATGGTGAAGCGAAAGTGGTACGTTGTAACAGTTGGCAGGGATATTGGTATATTCCCGACATGGTGGGAGCATATCATATAAATGATGATTTTCGCACTGATTATCATATGTGCTTTTGTTATTAGGTTGGACGCTGGACCCCTTGTTAAAGGTGTTCCAAATGCGCTGCACCAGAGTTTCACCACAAGAGAAGAAGCTACACGCGTCTTTGCGGAAGAACATGCCAAAGGCAACACTAGAATTGTCGATCCCGATGCACTTCCTAGTGTTCGTCAGAGAGCGCGTAGTGCATCTAGCGCGAGCCCTGTTCCCAGTTATAGCATTACTTCAACGCCAAGAACCCACTTTTCGTCGGACCCAGGTACACGTAGCGACTCTCACACGTCGAATTTCAGTCGAAGACATATTGTGATCCCTTCCCAGGCTCCGTCTTCTGTATGCTCAAGTCCACTTGCGAGATCATCTTCTGAGCCTTCTCCTGAAAGTTTGCGCCGTCTTCAGGCCATCCAAGCTGCTCTAGACGAAGTTTCGAACTCTGTTGGAATCCAAAGTCGTACGACTCCTCCTCAAGTTCCCAGATTCACCAGCCCGTGGGGCGGCTCAAGTACTCGAGTCTCCACTTCGACTAGGGAATCTTCTCGAGGATTACAGAGAGCGTCAACTGCTTCACCCCGCATGTTCGGAGGCTGGATCTCCTCTGAATCCAATTCCCCTCCCAGCTCATGGACGCCCTCTCGTGCTGTAGTCAAGACTCCATCATGGCTTGCACCATATCCCCAAGCACAATCGTTTGCTGATGAAGCTTTATCCCCTCTGAGTAGCGTGGACTTGAAATTGAACTCGTTTTCTGTAAACGATCATCACTATAGCCAAAGTCCTGTGAAAGTTTCCAAAAATTTGACTCCGAAGCAATTGCAGCCAGGGTCGTCGCTTGCTGCGAACCGGACACCGAATCAAGAATCGTCATCTGTTGGCTATTCGACTATATATCTTGGCTCACCAGTTGCTTCCCACCATCATGTTTCGCACAATATCGATCCTCGTTCCCCAATTTTAAGTCAATCTCAAGTTCCTGAGCTAGCGTACAGGAGGTACGATGCTGTTTCACCGCGTATCCGCGTGAAAACTGAAAAACCATGAATACAGTGTTTGCTCCTTCGCGCGGCCCTCGCCGCAAGGGAAATACGAGTCGGTGCCCTGCTCTCCCTCTTCTTCAAACATTAGATCAAGCTTGCTTTTCAAGCGTGATCCTTCTTCTCCGATTAAATCATAGATTTATGCCGTTCAACAACATATTGACCACATGTTAAGGTCTACGACGTCACATTTATCCACTGCGCACTTTTACTAACAAACGCGGATGATTTTACTGATAAATTCTGTAGTTTTAAATTCCATGATTATGTTTATACTATCCAACAAACAACCTCATCTATTCCCCTTTTATTCACTCCTCAATGATAACATTGACATTATCCCTCCGCGCTGCACAGGCTTGTTAATCCAAACGTCACCCGACCACATCTATACCACCTTCAGGTCAATTACTAGAAAGGCATTTCGACCATCGAAGTTTTCGCCGGAGTAGGCGATTGCAAGTCGGGCTGATGGGCGGAGAGCAACGTTATATTTGTATTGTTGGCTGCCACGTCTGAAGGAGGCGGTCATCAAACGCATATTAAGTTGGCCGATAAGATACTCGGGGTATTCCAGAACCACCTACAGCAGACGATGGTTGTTTTGGTACGCCGCGAGATGTTCCAGCAGTCGAAGCTTTACATGAGGTTAAAACAAACTGTGATATCAGAAAGAAAGGGAACCTACCCCCTCGGGAGGACGATCCACGGGTTGAGCCTCTTGTGCCTCTAACTCCCTTCACAGTGCCGCGGATTGCACGTTCTGACTTTTCGCGCTCAAGTTTCTCCTTTTCTTCTTTACTGCGTTGCTCTTCCCGTTCGCGCTCTAGTCGCTGCTGTTCCTCGCGTTCTTTGCGAACATTTTCCTCAGCAGCTTGCCGAGCTCTGTCTTCTGCTTCGCGCTTGTGAATTATTAATTCTTCCTCGTCCTAAAAGAGACAATGAAGATGTCGGGCTGGCATAAGTGCAGAGTAAATCCTACCGCTTCTGCACCGTGCCATCTCTCGTCGAATATCAATCGTGCTACATCCTCTGATTTTGAGAGGATGTTAATGTATTTATTGAGCAGAGCATCCGTTTCAGCGATTTGAGCGGCAACTCTCTGAAATCCATTCAAAGTAAGCGACGCACACCCTCAGAAAGGTAGTCTCGAGCAAACCTCGTTTGCAGAACCGGTTTCTTCAAGTGCTTCCTCAAAGAGCTCGAAGGCCGCATTCAATTTCTTAAGGATGAACATATCACTTTTCAGTTTTTCGTCTCTGAGCTCTTGCGTCTTCTTACGCGTCGCTTCAGTATCCTCCTCATCCTGGAGCTCTGCATCAACGATTTCGCCACTTTCTTTCGTGTGATGTCCTTCTGGACTACTAGTAGCTCCAGTTTTGTTTTCGCGTGTCGGCGTGGCAAGGTCGGGAGGAGATCGAGGAGGAGGATTATATCTAGCAAGAAGGCTAAATGGTTTGTTCATAATAGAGTCTGGATTGGATATGGACAGTTCGGATAAGGATAAATCGTCACCCCCAGGACCCGTTCGTGAATGAGATGAGTCCGGTGGAAATGTCGGTGAATCCATGGACAACAGGCGCGATCCGCTTCGGCTTGCGCTGATATCAGGTGAATTCAGAGACATGCTTGACTAAAAACGACGAGGTTCCCAGTGAAGGCAAGGTTTCGACGTTCAAAGTTGACAATCATCCTGTTCACGTGCGCCACTGATCTGGTTCTTGGACACAAATAAAATTACCCGTTTACATTGTGACTGCACAGAGATTCTGTAAAAATCCTGAAAACGAAATAATGATATGAATTTGACTGGAAGAGTTTTTTCTGGAAACCATGCCCATAAATTTTTGACTACAATTTAGATTTATATTATTTCTATGTAGAATAACAATCAGGATACAATAGTTGTTTGTGGTTTCTGGGTTTCCTGGTTTCTGGGTTTTCTGAAACCCAGAAACCAGTGAAAACCAAGGAAACCTGAAATCTATTTTACCAATATGCTGATGGCCAGGTCACGGTCTACGATAACAACTAGGTATTCTGACATTTTCATAGGTTTCCATGGGGTTTCTAGCTTTTTAAAAAAATACAGTAGCATAGCTGCTGCTAGTTCTGGTTGTTGGGCTTTCCATGTCATACATAGTACTCCGTTGAACTTCTTGGTTGTTAGGGACTGTATTCACAACTTCGGAACCCAATCCGTCCTGTTACACTGGCATTTTCTGCATAGCCCTCCCGAGTCATCTGGTCCGTCTTAAAACTACAAACACAAAGACATATTTCTACCAGAGTCAATGATGGAAAGGGACAAACTGCCTGCGCAGAGTTTATCACATAAAATGACTTCTATTTAGCATTCTTTTTTCGAAGCAGCTTACATTTTTTGGCGGTGCTCATAGCCTTTTACCCGGGAACTGGCTCAGGCAATGGAGCAGTTGACAGCTGTTAAAGCAGGTCCTACTATGAATATCAGCATTGTCACCCCAAAGAACCAAAATCCAGACTCTGCGATCGGAATAAGGTTCAGCCTTCCAGTTTGGTTTCTAATTGGCATCTGCATTCCGCAATACAAATTTTGATTTGAACATGTTCGAGGGATGCCACTGCTCCTCTGTACCTGGACAAGAATTCCAGAAAGTTAGTTTGACAGATACAGCTTGTACAGCCTCTTTGCGACCAATATATGTCCAGGACCAGTTAATGGGAAACCTGAAGTCAATGCACAGCAAGACGTTACATACAAGTTGCACAACGTAAGTATTCTTGTCGCTCAAAAAATCGATCTTCCATTGATTACCCATATGGAGTTAGATTGACACAAGGACCCACTAGTCCATATGAGGAAATTTACCTTACACAGCCTAACATAGCATCTCATGGCACACAACGTAGAATTCTAGAGGTAGATATTTTTCGACTCCGTTTTGTGCTCACGCCACTTTTTTGCAGGTACAACACTTTTTTTCTGACTCCAGAGAACAATGGAAATTCATCAGTATAGGGGCTAGTAATGGTTAAGTTGTTGACTCCTGACGAAAAATTTATAATATGCGATCACTTTCAAAACTTTCATCGTACTGATCGGACTGGAAATGAAGATTTATTTTTGACTACTTTCTGTGCAACTCGGATGATCGATCTTCCAGGCAAATGAAAACAAACGACAGGCTGGTTTTGGCCAGCGGAGCAAGCCATATACAGAAACAATACTGGACTTGGTAGCCGCAGACGTGATGTCCAATTTGGATTAGCATTCAGAGGTACTGCCCTCGCAATTTCTTTGCTGAAGACAACGTTTGGGGAGTACGAATTTACCATGCTCGAATAAGACAATCAGAAATGAAAATTTGACCTTGTGTTCAAGTTCTGGTAGAGGTGCCAATAAATCTCTACGATCTGTATTGACAAGGACTAACTAATTTGCATAGGAATTCCGCGGGACATTGATCCTGAAATCAATACTGTTGTTATATTGACCGAAGTATGATTGGTAAATAACAAAATACAAGCTGTAGAACTGTATCATGGCATCTATAGGCAGAGTTCTAGCCTCTTGTGGACATCATCACTGATTCTAGATAGGTTCCTGGGAGTAGATAACGATGGAGAAATAGACAAACGAAGGACGAGAGATGTCCTTGATCACATGCCAGGAGGAAACCGACACTTAAGCATATGGCGCTTTAAGGATGACATGAACATTTTATCGCAATTTGGGCAACGGAATATTGCTATCCCATCGTGCGACCTTATGTGGCCTGCGCACAAGATCATGGGTTGAAAGTGGGCTTAATGAACGCAAGAAGTGGTGAACTCACTGTTCAGATTCCACTTACGTGTGAAATCCCTCCCGCAGCCTTCCTTTGGGCATATATATTTTGCGGGATGTGTGCGCCTCGCAAAGCTGACTCTATGCACGTCGTGAGTGGAAACTTTGTCCTTGAATTTTCTTTGGAGGGTGTCGAGAATGGGTTGTTCCTCCATGAAGTCGAAAAACGAGGTGAGAATGTAATCCAAGCTCGAACGCATTGGTTTCGAATTCCGTTGGTCAGGATCACCTGCAGTGTGTGATGGACTACAACTCATAGGGCCGCCACCTTGAAAGACAGCATTTGGGTTCACGTCTCCAAGACCGGCTGGGTAGTGTAACCCGGGGTTATGCGACATCGCCGGGAGTGGTGGGTTTTGATACGACATTGTATGCACGCCGCGATGATGGAAAGAAGCGCCGTCTCCAATATGAACTCCCCGCTCACCATTGAACCCACCATTATCCATAAATTCATCACCAACTAACAGAGATTTCTCTGAAGGAAATGGCTGAGAGATCGAAGACGACGATTGTGACTGAGTGGTATCGCTGGACGATCCAGGGGGATTGAGTTCGCCGAATTGAGGAAAGGACGGGAAATATCGATCGGTCCATCCGGTAAAATTAAGCACTAGAACATAGAAATCAGTAGAAGGATAAGAAGGGCATTATTAGTACAGACACTGGGGGCCACTTGCGATAGCTGACGGTTGAGGAGGCATTGGTAGGAAGAACACTTCTCTGCCGTCTACAACGGGAATGGACGACTCGCCTTTGGATCGGTCCTGAACGAGGATTTTGTTCCCAGACTAGATTGTAAAATTTTTAACTGATGACACCTTTGGAAAGAATAGGACATACAGAGGATTTGAGCGTAGGAAATGGGCTCGCTAGGGGGCCAGTAGGGTCTTGGATTGCCCACTGTGTGGACTCCTCGAGTGTAAGACCTGAACACATGGATGGGTCCAGTAGAAAGAAGGAAGGACATCATTGACGCATGGATACGTACATTGAATATCATTTTGAGAATCGAAGAGTCCTTCAAGTTGCGGCATTGTGGGGGAAGTCCCTGGACTCCAGGAGCTCATCAACGAAGGCGACGGTTCATCTGCTATTAAGGACTCAGTTGTCTTGCAAAGTTTTTCACATCTGCATCCATCTGTATACTTTTTTGTCAGTATTTCAGTGTTCAGTTGTCCAAAACATTCTCACTGACTAGGGAACTGGTCTGTCATGTCAGTCTGAAACTTGACGCGGGACGGTTGCTATGATGTCAAGAACAACAAGGGATGCGAGAACATTTTAAGCGTGTGCACGCTCAGGGGCATTCCACAAACAGGTAATGCCCGTTTTTTTTTTCTTTTCAGACTCGGGGGAATATAGCTCAAAAGGGCAGTTTAGAGGTCACGAGTCAGCACAGCAGCAACAGTACAGGTAGTCTCTGGTTTTGACAGCTGCTATGAAATTACGTTTTCTTTACAGCAGCGCAGGTTTTTGGAACCTCGGGGTTTCGAGTTGCTCATCTGGGTTCTGAATGACTTGAAGAGAACCAAAGTAATTGATAAGGTAATGTCCATATTTGGAATTGCTATATATAGCAGTATACAGCAATTTAATTATACTGTTGCCGGGAGTTGGTAGCCCGAGCTCGAGTCGGCTCGAGTCGGCTCGAGTTTGATGCGAAACCAAATTTGGCAGTCGTGTCGAGTTCAGCTTCGTGATGCCTGTCAACCGAATGAAGCGAGGTTTCATTTTTCCGTCTTTGATGCTGTGCGAGTTGATCAAGCTCGCTCGACTCGAGCGGCCAGCTCGAGCCATCGGAGTTCAAAATTCCGTCAGCTCGAGTTCAGCTCGAACTCGACTCAACACTAGTACTACTACTACTAGCATATCATCCGCAATGTGAAAAAATTGCAGGGTAACGACATGAACATGCAGATGACATTGACCTTTTTGTTAGAACGTTAACCGTTTGGGATAGATCATAAATCCAAGGTGTATTACACAACTAAAATTTTCACCCAAACCGCGTTCTCCACAGCAAATACTGCAATTCCTGGCAGTGCCGAGTCAAGCCCCGACCCGGGAAGGAATAGAAGTAATATCTCCTCCCCCTCTCACTGCCCGAACACAGAAAATGCGACCCAAGTGACCTTTTATGTATTTTGACTTTCCATTCCTCCTTCCCATTTTCTCCACCTAAACACGTTTGCAGGGTGGCACGGAATTAATGAGTTACGGGTGGATGAGGGAGTAAATTATTGACGATCGGGTTCTTCATCATCTGTTGTGGGGGGTCTGCTCGGCCTGTTATACTGTTTCGCCTTAGATACTTGGGGGTCCGAGTCCCGACTGAGTGGCGAGAAAACCATCCTGAAAGTTTTCTACTATTGATGTCAAAAATTCTCATGTTGAGTCCCTTTATTGATACTTTACTCCTCCAGGAAATTTATGTAAAAGCAACATAACTTCGAAACAGCGCTGCAACTGGCGTGTAAAGCATGGACATAAGTTGATACATCGTGTCCAGACTGGCATCACAAAGTGATGGTTATGGGTAAAAATCTTTATTATTTTCAAGTTCCCTAGATTTCGGATGTGAAATGTGTCCGAGTGCGTTTCTGTGCTTGAATCCGCTTGGGCGAATCTGCTGTGCTCATAACCCTTCTTCAGTGTTTGTAACCAAAGTTGTGAATCAGATGAAAGCGTAATTTATTCGATTGTCAAAAAAAATGTTGATACCGCCATTTGTTGTGAAACACAGGTTCAGACTGAACACTTCAGGTAGCCATTGAGTACAAATATATAGCAGTGTTTCAAAATGAGTATAATCTGAAGATAACAAAAATAAGGATGCGAAACCACATCATAAAAGGATCTACACAGTAGAACCTTTATAATTCGATTCCAGATCGGACAAATTTTAAAAACAGAAAGTCTGAGTTGTCCTACACGGATAGGAGGTTTATCAAATGAGAAATAAATAAAAATCTCTAATCATCACTCCCAATCACGTCAGAGCCCCGACATTTGTCTTCATGGCGCTTTAAAGATGACCTGAGTTTACGTCCGCATTTAGAACACCGAAATTTTTGTATATCGTCGTGTGATCTTAAGTGGTCTGCATGCAAGATCACAGTTGGAAACGAGTATTACGAATGTTTGACGGGGTACTCACTATCCAGATTGGCATTCCGTGTAAAATCCTGCCCACAGCCATCCCTTGGGCATTTGTATTTCGCAGGCCCAGGAGTTTTGCGCCTCATAGAGCTGGCTTTAATCACCTCCGGGGAGGCCACTTTTTTTTTTGGTCTTTGGAACATTGGACGTGACACACCATCCACAGAATTGCCCATTGGGAAGACAGGTGTAAGGGTGCCATCCCCAGTGGAGATACGCTGGTCAACTTTGCATCCGTATTCGGTAAACAGTAGTCCCCTAGACTGATCACCGTGAGGGATCGGAAATGAAAGTTGGGACGGAGGGAACGTAGGATTAGATTCACGATACAGGGGAATGGGCGAGGGGTATTGGTCCACTCCTGGGGTATACCCTGAAACAATGACGAATTCAGCAGAAGACAGGAAGGATGTCGTTGATACACACAATAGAGGGCGTTTTGGATTGCGGGGCTTCTGGTCGTCACAAGGGGTACTGCACTGCAGGTACTCGTCGTCGAAGGCGACAAGGGTACATACTCCATGAATGGGTCCGCTAGTTGAGAGTAGACACTGGGTTCTGGCGCACGATATGGCCTGCCTCGGAGAAGAGCGTTTCGGGCTACCTCCTGGATGAACTGCATATCCCCGTGGATAGGCGCTGAAAATGGCGTCAAGCAGCAAGAAAGGCAAGGCAATTTCGACACATACATTGGATATCATCTAGAAAATTTGAGGATCTTTGCAGTGGGGGGGTCCTGGGATGTTCTTGGAATCCCAATTGACTGCTTCCATCGACACATGCTGTAGATGATCAATATTTCATTACTTATGTCTCAAAATACGGAGCCACTGACAAGGAAATTGGTCTAAACGTGTTGAAATACCAGAGTGTGAAGACGCAGGGTTGCTAAAATGTCACAATAAACAAGAGAAGCGAGAACCAGCGTGGAGCTCACTGAAAAGGGTGCATATTCGGGAGAGTGCTTTGGTATTGACCAACCGGTCCTCACACAACTATATGGTATCTATTATCCATCGTAGATCAAGAAAAGCAATGACACCCACACACCATTTCGTAAAATGCCAAAAGACTAATGTGCCATCACGCAGATCGCCTGCCATCATCAATAAAAATTTGAGGCGCAAAAACGATGTGAAGATCTCGCTGCAAGTTACGACATTCTCCAAATTGCGTGAGAAGCAAATGCGGTGCGGCAGTTATTATAGAACATTGATAGAAGAACTTCCTTGCAGTGTTTCTTCGTGAACCCACCAATGGAAAAAAGAATTAAGGATCAAACCTCGAAAACCGTGAGCAAAGATACGCTTTCACGATTTCACCCCAGTCATAATCGGAAAAGGTGGTGCCTGATCCGATCTACAAATTTCTTGGCTACCCTTCATGCACAACGAGGATGATGGCAGTTTCCAATATAACCGGATAAAGCTGATATAACTAAAGGGACGAAATGAGTATTGTTCGGAAACATTTGCGAGCTTACAGCAAACAACACTTATAAGTTGTTTGAGGGTCGGTAGAGCTTGATTTTCAGAGCAAGGAACCCAAGTAAACCAATTGGCAAGCTGATAGCAACAGCAATGAACTTGAAGTATCTTCCGCAGGCAAAATGAATATGTGAGCCATTCGGAAGTGCGACAGTAAATTCGACGCCAGAGGTCTGGTTGTGACTGAAGACGAAACAGGTCAATCTTGTGCGAAAAGTGACGGTTCAGGTACACACCTGTTGCAACCTACAAAAACGTGTTGTTTCAAGTATAATCTTATTATTGTTATAGGTGCCTGGTAGTAATAGATAAATGAAAATTTGTTACCATGAGAAGGCCGGCCGATCCAATCTCATTCTTGGGCGGTGCCGAGCACAGCGAGTACATACAGCGAAGTCCAGCAAGGGACATCCGCGAAAATTGGGGTTTCCCCAAGAAAGAACCAGCTTGCAAGTTGCAGGCCTTAAACGCGAGTCATGAAGGTCCAGGGCTTCATAGGGCGGCAGTTTCATTATCGAAGTAAACAGCTTGAATATACGATTTTCCTATGTACAAGGTGAGCCTGCCGAAGAAAATGGGTGATTCCAATTCATAATAAACACGGACGCACCCTGACGCAGAGCTTCCGCTGCCACGACGACCCAAATGGTTTTAGCATGTAGTGAAGGTCAATTTTGGCTAACGCATTGGTGTGTGACTGCACCCTTTCGAAACTATGCAAAATCAATGCGGTGGATGAACAAATAAAACAAAGGCATCTACTTCTATTCTAAGACTGTACTATTGTAAAAATCGTGGATGACCTAATAGAGTGATTCCGGATCAAGGTAAAACGAATGCTATATCGAATAGCATTTAAAAAAAATACGCCTACAGGAGTGTATAAACAGGATTAGGAAATCTGAAATCTTTTAAATCGCGTCAATACTAAGGAAACCGACATTTATCCATATGGCGCTTTATAGATGACATCAGCCATCGCTGGCATTTTGGACACTGGTATTTTGCGAAACCCTCATGGGACCTTTGGTGGCCTGAGTGCAAGGTGAGTTATGCAGTCAATACGAGCCATACTTGACCCACTATTTAGGTTAGATTTCCGTGTAAAATCACTCCCGCAGCCTTCTATGGAACACTTGAATTTGGCGGGTCCTGGTTCTTTTCGTCTCGACAAGCTAGCTCTAAGCACGCTGGGGGTGGCAACTTTCTTTTTGAGTTGTCTTCTGCACTCATTTAAAAGGGGGAGTTTCTTCACGAAGTCGGTAAGTGAGTCCTGCTTGTGACTCGGATCACACTGGCCGCCTTCAGGACATTGTAATCCACCATCCACAAGGTTGTCGCCCTGAAAGGAAGGTATTAGGTTCGCATTATTAAGAACGGCATGAGAGTTTTGGACGGTGGCTGAGGCTTGGTGGTGTAATCCAGCGTTATTCACTAGAAATGATTGTGGCGGATAGAAGGTTTCCGTTTCGTGACGAGGAATAGCGGCATCCCACTCGCCATTAGGCAGAAAAGCTTGGTTCTTGAAAGGGATGCCGCCGGTCAGAGTTTCAAAGGGATCTTGCGGAAGCGAATCTGTCAACGACATCATCTGAGACAAACCACCACCGAGGAGAGATGCTGAAAAGATGTGTCGGATTCAGTAGAATGGGAGATGGATATTATCGATGCATACGTTCGAAATGGGCAGGGTATCCTTCAGAGGAGGTTGCAAAACCAGGATTGCAGGTGTACATCTGTGAAGGTGATGAGGTTACACTCTCTGCCATGGATAGGTCAACCGTTTGGCAACAGTCCTGTTGACTGGACCCAATAAAACCTATCCGGGAGTTAAGTTAAAATCCATTGCTCATATGTTAGATACATCGTCACTGACGGGAAAGTTCGTCAAATTTCATTTGGTACATCCAAAGGTGCCAGGCGTTGTAGAGATTAGCGGACGAAATGAGAGTGTAGCGCTCACCAAGGGCATGTCAGAAACAATCTTGGGGCAGGCTGTTTTAAATACTTGTCTGCAGACTGCACACCCTTTACGGAACGGCACTGCAATGGAGTTTCGACGGCATAGCACAACCCTCCGAGCAGTTGTGCTTGCACGGAGACCCTGGAAATGTGTTTAAAAATGGGGAATTAGACAAAATATGTGGGGTAAAAAATCCCCCCGATGTAGGCAATAGAAACTTTATTGTCGCTATCTGCTGTCGAGGATATCCCTTGTCAAGCAAAATGTTTAGACCATCTTAGTGCCTGAGCGTACGCACGATAGATACATTTCAGATTGATGATTCGCTGGAGGTGAATTTACTGGGTTGCCTCCTGTGTACTGAGTAGTGTTTGCCCTAACTTTGTCAGCAAGCTGTGGATGCTTCAACTTGACAGTGGGGTTGGATTAAATTCTCAGTTATGGAGTCCTGTAACTGGGCAGTGACGGTCTCGTCACACTTCAGTCACAATGAGTATGGATTCTTGGCACGTGACGTTGTCTCACGAGACACATCAAACGGTAGTAATTCCAGAAAGTTCCGGTATCCGAATTGCGCCCCTACGCCCCAACGCCCCGTCACGCTCTCCCAATGTGTCACAACTGGTCATTCACAATAAC
>QDKV01005302.1_pt1 | contig 48639 bp, 61 predicted proteins | sample 1861101 | NCBI WGS metagenome assembly QDKV01 (sample SAMN04275158, study PRJNA302643) | Fungus metagenome, whole genome shotgun sequencing project. | isolation source: fruitbody | host: Mallocybe terrigena | place: Sweden | collected 2013
CTTTCAAATCCACTCGAAATAAAATGTAAAATGACCATCAAATAAGCCTCAAATGCGCACTCTGAACTACCCTATTGACAATTGGTCAGCGGTGGCGCTGCGCTCACTGTGATCAGAAATCGGAGAAACATCCAGAGCGTTGCAACTTCAAGATTCCTGGGTACACCGTGATCATAGATATTTAACTGATAGGAAAATTTGACCACGATGTGTATCAAACTTTCACGAAAAAAAAAAACAAACAAGAAAAGGCAAGAGCTTGAGCTAGTACTAGTGGCGGACTCGGAGCGAAAAACTTGAAGGTCCGACTAGTATATTTGGCAATGACCCTCCAAATTGAGATGGTGAAGATCAACGAATTTCAAATTTTAACTTCGGGTTGGAACGTGGGTCGTTTAGATGTTTGAAAGAAAGGAAGAAGAAGAGTGGTAGTATAGGGAAGTCTCGGGGTAAAAGTTTTTTTTTAATGCGGGTGTGCGGAGTGAAACACATTCAAGGCCAGTTAGTATGGCATATTATATTACGACTGTGGAAAGTGCGCATGTACGATCCCGGGTTTTTTTCTTGACCTTCAAGTTGATGTTTTTTTTCTCTCATGTAGTACAGTAACATTAAAATTATAACAAATGTCCAGTGTTACAATTGTATAAGACGACCGCATGGTGTTTTGTGATGATGTGAAAATTGAACGAGCATCGATGTGAATGGTTTCACGAGAAGAGAGAAGATGGTGAGGTGCTACTGGTGGCTGCTGTGGGGGATTTGCGATGTGACAAGGAAGAGTAGAATGTGAAGGAAAATAAAGATCTAATACTACTAGTCGAGTCTTTGATCAGCGTTAATATCAGTTTCTCATCCAAGTCGTAAATGATTGCGGCTTTGCAGAGTGGTTGGATCCGACTCGGAGATAGCATTTCGATCATCTGGCAACGTTCAACTGTAGAAAGAGAGCGAGACTGCGGAACCCCTCGTTTTCTCGGATCACCAACCAACTGACACGGAAATTAAAGAAAACTCTGTATTGCGGGCTGTGTCAAAGCTGCCAACTGCGGTTTATATACATATTTTGTTTGCGGTGCTGATTTGATCACTGGCTACTAGTATGAAAGTGCATTGTATGCCACGCATGCGTAGTACTTTTGTGTTGTCAATACTGCTGTAGTTCCTTGATGACAAATATATGTACTGCTGGTGAGAACCCTCACGGTCGGATTTGAAATCAATTTGAAATGAATGTATTTGTTTTTTTTTAAAAATATGGACAACACTGATAGCGCGCGTTAAAAATTAGTGTACGAACCTTGAAAAATTGAGGGTGAAAGGAATAGGAAAGGGCGACAGCGGGCGGCGCCATTGTCCCAGACCTCTCTTATCTATCGAATGTGTTGTATAACTCAGGCACGTTGATAAAAAGCTCCACTTGGTACCTGCGCTTGCGAGTCTCCTCTGGGTATAGGCCTTTTACTCCTTTCGGTACACATTCTATTGAAGATAAGATAATGACAAAGGTGACTCTATATGTCCTTTTCTGCGCCGACGTCGGGACGATCAAAAAAGCCGTATCGAAGCCCTATCACATATTAAACGTGCGTGTATTGGAGCCAAGGTCTGGGGTTCTTTTATTAGATGAATCAATGGTTACTATACACCGTACCGTACTTTCCGTACCCGTGTTACCGAATGCGTTAATCCTGTTAATGTTCGTATTCCGAGTATATTCCTTGTCAACGAGATTTTAGATAGTTTCTTTGTTTTAATATTTCCTGTGGTATATAATTCGGGAGGAAGTATAGAATGGAATTCCGAAAGCAATACATTTCTTGGATATCGAAAGAGTATAATGCAAAAGGACTTTCGGGATTGTTTTTCCGCACCGTCGAATGCTCTGGAGCGGTGGCGAATTGTGCGCAATGGACGTAAGCTCTGAGTTTTACGGCGATTGGTTAGGAAGAAGATTCTTTCTGGTGGCGGACACCGAGTTGATGATGGGTAAGATGTAGAGCTTTAAAGCGCGGGCCTGCGTTTCTTTCAGAGGTGAGGTCATTGATGAGGGATTTTGGCTTGCGGATAGAAGATATTGTGAGGTAGTTTTGCCAGCAAAAGAATCTTTTGGTGGGCGTAAAGATAACGGAGGTGATACCAAAGGTGTAAAATCGAGATGGTTCGATCAGAAAGAGGATTTCATTCCGACTTTAAATGCTTAATGACTATATGGATATGTACGGACATGAGCGACCGAGATGGGCCAGGATGAGACACGTGATCAAGCACAACTTGTGTAGAACGATGGAAACAGACAAAGACAATGTGGTGCGGGTGAACGTTCCACGACGGATGGTGTTGGTACCTGGGACAGCGTTTATTATAGGAAGCGCGATAGGGATCATGCGAGGAGGGCGGGATGCGAGTCTTCGATTTTTAGCGGAGAATGCGCATCGACCACCACGGACGGTGGAAGGGTGGTATTTCTACAAAAAGACGAAGAATTATCGGGTGATGTGGGGTGGGTTGAAAGGAGCCGGAGTAGAAGCGACACGGTTGAGTTTGATCGGGGCAGGGTATGTAGGGCTGGAGATGGGAATGGAAAGAATGGGATGGGGAGATGTGAAGGAGGTCGGAGCGGGGGCAGGAATTGCAGGCGTGTTCTCAGTGATATGTGAGTAAGGAAAGTGGAGCCAAGAGGGGGTATCTGAATTTTAAAACAGATAGATTGCCGGTGAAAAGGACTCTCCTGGTTGGGATAATAATGGGGGGATGTATGAATCTGCTCGAAACGGTGCGGAAGAGGCCGAGAGGGATATAATACTACCAATGTACCCAGTCAATTCCACCCTCCCTCTCCGCCAATATGATTATCTATACTCTCTACTCTGAGCATCACCACAAACAGCTCCCAAGGTTTATCGCCAGACTCATGCTCAAATCCTGGCCAACACTGGGCGGTGCTTCGGCTACTGCCGATATCTCTCCTGTCGCTGCCAAACACCTCTCCCTTCATGCTCCCATTATGCAGCCTCCTCCTCCTCCTCCAAGACCCACCCTCTCTTCCACATCTTCAGTAGACTCTCAACAGCCACAGCAGTCCAGAGGCCAAATTCGTGTCAAACTCATCCAAGCTCGCAGTCTAAACGTACGCAGCGTCCATGCACGTCCTTACGTCGTCGTCCAGTTCGAATCCAACGAATTTGTCTCTCGCGATCCCATCCCAGAATCCGATAAGGAGGCCAAGGGCACCCCTACCTCTCGCACCGCTACCCCTTTTACCCCCGATTCTCAGTCTAGGAGATCATCAAGCAGCGCCATCAATGCACTCAATGGTATACGGGACGCAGAAGCCGCTGCGAGAGCGAGGAAAGATTCGGGATCCTCACCTTCGTCCTCACTCATCTCGTCCGCTGCAAAAGCACTCGCAGGCCATCATCGTCAAAATTCCAACGGCTCGATAACGAATGGTGTAGGAGGCCTATCCCTCGCTTTTGGAGGTGGCCTTTTCAGTCGTCTCTCTGCTCACAGTCCCGTCTGGAAACATGAGGTGTCCTTGTAAGCATCCCAACAACCTTTCCCTCCCTCCCCCAAAAAAAAAACTTTTCTTAAAAAAAGTAATCTAGCGACGTCACCTCTGAAGTGTCGCTGGTGACTTTAACCGTCTACGACCGCTCGAGTGAAAATCAGGGCTTCCTCGGCAGAGTACAAATCAAGCCTGTATTGGTACACGATCATACCGTCGATGAATGGTACAAGTAAGTCCTTCATAATTCTATACTATGAAACGTTCTCTCAATATTATTTCATATAGACTTTGTCCAGTAGAGGATGAAGCCGTTGGCGGTGAGATGCGCGTGCAAATCACTTACGAACAATACAAGGTTGCTTACTCACCACCTCATGTTTTTGTCATCTCATTCATTCTTTCTCCAGACCAAACACCCCCTAACACCCCGCGACTTTGAATTCCTCAAACTCATCGGCCGAGGCACATTCGGCAAAGTCTTCCAAGTCCGCAAAAAAAACACGCACCGCATCTACGCCATGAAAGTGCTCTCCAAGCGCGAGATCATCGCCAAAAAAGAAGTCGCTCACACGATCGGCGAGCGCAAGATCCTCCAGCGATCGTTGGACAGCTCGTTTTTGGTCGGGCTCAAGTTTAGTTTTCAGACGGAGACGGATCTTTATCTTGTGACGGATTTTAAGAGTGGTGGAGAGTTGTTTTGGCATTTGCAGAGGGAGACGAGGTTCCATGAGGAGAGGGCAAAGTTCTATGTTGCCGAGTTGATTTTGGCATTGGAGCATTTGCACAAGTATAATATTGTGTATCGGTGAGATTTCTCCTTTCCGTCTTTTCTTTCTTTGACTGAGGCTTATCCACAAAAGTGACCTCAAACCTGAAAACATCCTCCTCGATGCAACGGGCCACGTCGCCCTCTGCGACTTTGGACTTTCTAAAGCCGATTTACGAGCCGACGAGCTGACGACAACTTTCTGCGGTACGACCGAGTACCTCGCTCCCGAGATCCTTCTCGATGAGCAAGGGTATTCCAAGATTGTCGACTTTTGGAGTCTTGGTGTGCTTTTGTTCGAGATGTGCTGTGGGTGGAGCCCGTTTTACGCGGAGGACACGCAACAGATGTACAAGAATATATGTTTTGGAAAGATTAGGTTTCCAAAGGGGGTTATTAATGAGGATGGGAAGATGTTTGTGAAAGGGGTGAGCTTTTTTTTTGCTTTGTTTTTTTTAAAAAAAAATTATGGAGGTTGACTTTTTCTTTTTCAGCTGTTGAATAGGAACCCAAAACACCGACTAGGTGCTCAACGCGATGCCGCAGAATTAAAAGAACACGCCTACTTCAAACACACCGACTGGGCCGCTTTAGCACGTAAAGAAGTCACCCCACCTTTCAAACCCATCGTCGAATCTGACGAGTCGACGAATAACTTTGATCCCGAGTTTACAGAGGCGGACGTTCGGGGTGCGGCTGTTGGGCTTGATGGTTTCGAGGAGTTGTTTGGGAAAAGGGGCAAGGAGGAGGAGCTGGATGAAGATGATCCATCTGAGAAGTGGGTCGAGAGGAGTATGGTGGGTGGGTTGCAGGCGGGGATGCATATGCCGAATGGACCGTTGGGGTCTGATAGGGTTGGAATGGGGGTGGCACCTCTTACGCCGCTCTCTCCGACCATCAGCACAGGAACAGGGACGGGAAGTTCCAAAGGCATTGACATCAAAGGTGCCTCGAAGAAACGCAAAGAGACGCAAGGAGATGATGATAATCCGCTTTCGAGTTCGATACAGGAGAAGTTTAGGGGGTTTACGTATCATGGTGGGGAGAGTGTGGGTGTGGGGACTATCCATGGTGCGATGGCGCTTCGGAGGGAGAGGTTGGAGAGGGAGAGGAACGAAAAGGAGGAGGAGGAAGAGGAAGATGGAGAGTTGACGCCAGGTTGTCATCCTAAAGGCCAATCGACAGAAGATGAATATGAAGATTTTGAAAAAAGTGCGGGGAGGTACTCGAAGAGGAGTAGTAGTAGTAAAACTGGCAAGAAAACCAAGACGGTTGGGTTTGGAGATTTGGATGATTTGGATGGGATGGATGGGGTGTCGTGAGGTCGGGGGCGACCTCGAGTGTTTTTTTATTATTATTAATGTTTTTCAACACCCACCCAACTCTCGACACCCCCTTCAAGGCATATACACCGCACATCCGTGGATTTCTTTCATTCTTTTCCTCTCACTCTTTGTAATCGCCGACGACGACGCTGACGACACCCCCCATCACGCATATGGCCCACATCGCATTTTTTTTTTTTTTACCGGGTAACCCTCCAATCGCATTAGCATTACAAGCATCGTTTTATGGTCTAAAAAAACGAAAAATTCCCCCCAGCAATCACGGACAGTTTTTTTTCTTTTTCGCCCTTTTCCCCAACTTCCTTTTCACCCAAATATGTGTCATATTAAAAAAAACGAGTAGTTAGTTTTTTTTTTACTCGTGATGATTGACGACGACAAGTCCTACTTCCTTTGTTTAGATTTTTTTTTCCTCTTCTTTTTGCTATTCCCCCAGCCCATACCGCACTCATTGCGGGTTTTATTGCTTATTATTGCATACATGCTTTTTTTATGTTACTGTAATGTCACTTTTGTTTTTTTTTTCAACCTCTCACTGGATTTCTCCTCTATATCAGCTCTCTCAAAATTTGCAAGGTTATACTTGAAGTTATATTTTATTCATCCGATAAGCGGCCTCGCGTGGCAAATAAACTAACTATCACCTGCCACATGTGCGGCTGTCTTGTTAAGTATAGCTGCACACCCAGGGTCACCGCATAGTAAAAGCCGGCGGTTAAAAAATATTGAACCCATTTGGAACCCCAACAAATTGAGAGACGCGTTCTTCTGGTGATACTTTCGCGATCCAGCCTGAGTGATATTCATGTGCCATCTTGTTTTTTTTCGGCCATGCACTGAAACCTAAACTTGAAGGTGTGACAGTCGCGGCCGGCGAGTCGTCCTGTCGACGACTTCAAAGTCGCAAAGAAGATCGAGACCCCCAGATGACCTTTGCTATCTAAAAAGTGTCCTTGCCGCTGAATAAAAACGGTGCGGAGTTGTTTGACACCAAGACAAGACTTGGATATACCGACTCTGGGGGCACATTTTCAAGTTTTGGATTCGGCTCGTGATTACTATTACCATGTCCTGAGGTTTTTGTTCCCAACACTTCTCTAGTCACTGGGGAACCGCTGAGCCCGGATCTGCAGAGCAGAGAGCGGAGTAGTTGGTAGCAACAAACCTCTGGAGGTTTGCTAATGGAGTAAATGTATTCAGCATGGTAGAGGGACCTTTGAACCCTACCTATTGTTGACTCTGAGGATTTGCACGACAACTCTATAGCTACATGCCCAGGCGCCCTCGCATTGACCACGGCGCGATGGCGGGCGCTTATTTCAAAAGAGAATGAAATCTAAATTATCGCACCTTCATCGTTAGTTTGTCATTGCTTTTATAAGGCTGTGGAGCGTGCTGAAAGCAGTAGTTAGCGTGTACGTTAATTGAATAGGTATTAGACATACCTTCTTTGTCACATCCGACGGGCAAGGAGTATTGAATTGATGCTTATCAGCGTTTCTTCTGAATGTCTATGTATAAGTAGAACCCCCATTATGTCTGGTCCAAGTCTACGAGGAACTGTATTTGAGAGATGGGACTGACCCACCATGGCGCGGCAATGACGGGAGCGCAATGACCGGCGACTCGGTCTCCCTTCTGATGCCTTGGAAGATAATTGCGTAACGGGTGGGTCTGTGGCGGGCATCCTGGGGATTTGAGTACTTATCCCGAAATCGGAACTTTGGCATTGTAACTGGCGGATCTTTCATTGTTTTAAAGTTTGAGGGCGTTCTTTATGAAAAGTCTGTTCATATTCAAAAAAAGTGTATTAATGAGGGGTTTGTCCATGAGGCCATATGAAAAGCACTGGAAGGCGGGAGAAGACAAGCTCGAAATAGGATACAAAGGGAAAACATAAACGATAAGCGCAGAACCGTTACCAGTCATTCAGTGTTTTGCAGTTCGGCCGTGCCAAGTTGACACCACCACGGAGCAGTGGTGGCAACACTCTACCATTGATGATTGTGTTGGAAACGATGGAATCCACGTCGTGCGGTGTGACTCGGCCATACCAAATTCCAGACCCAGATGGAGTGTAAATCTGTAGAAAACATTGATAGAGAAAGGTGGGGAGAATCAGGAAACTTTTGACAGGGACTTACAATGACATTTCCTACGTATTTGTGTGCACTAACGTGAGATACTTTGATTATTAGAACTCGTTTGGAAGCCGTGCTCTCTTTGAGTTCTTGTGCGATTGTATTTTCACGTTCTTCGAGCGTCGTGTTGGAATCCTCCAATGGGAGGAACGTCAGAGAAGGATGGTCCAACTGGGTATCCGCATCCCACCCCCTGAATTCGAGAGCTTTTATAAATGCTGCAAAAAAGTGAGAAATAGTTATTGAACGTGGGCTGCGCCCTACCGTGCTCAAGCATCGGCGCCGCTTTGCTACAACGCTTGTCTCTTTTTCCATGAGAACCTGACTGGAGGCATCAACGCAATCATAAGACATGTGATGCCATCAGAAACTTACACAAAAGAATTACACAGGCATATGGTATTACCCATGTTTTCAGATTGCTCGTAATATCGGTACCTTCTCGTCCTAATGAGGGGTCAACAGCACTTTGCCAGAGTTCGAGCGCGCCCTGATGTGAACGTAAAACCTCGGAGATGCATTTATAGTCCGGAAACACAAGAACAGTTTGGTGATCGTCCTCACGACTCAACGAACGATGGCTTCCATTGAGAACAGAAATTTGTTTAGAGTCCGTCGACGAGAAAAGACCCGGAGACTGTTTTTCCTTTGGAAGAGATGGCATAACTTGAGACAGAGCAGCTGCGAGAGAGTTCTCTTCGTCCGTGATATACTGATTCCAGTCAGACTTCCCAGTGGAAATGACCACCTGCGCGGTATAAGCCTGAGTGGAGTAAAGTTCTTATTAAGAGTTCGACAAACCTGCCTACAGTAAGGATTCACAGACCCGAACATATTGGAAGACAGGTCTACATCGAAGTGAGGATATGTTTCGTGTCCTTGTAAGTGCAAGAGTTCAGTGCCAGAGTACGATATCTCGAATAAAGTTACATACCCAAGTCACAGGGATCTGCACAGGATCTGCAGTCTTCAGTTGAGACGGGAACATTAGATGCAAGAAGAGAGCGACATAGGACACCATTTTCGTCCTGCCGAACGTACATCGACTCGAGATACTTTAGAACGTTGAACATTGTGATACCCAACTTGAAAGCATCCAGCGGGGTGCTAACACACGACAACCCGTTGACCAAAGCCCGGGAGACGGATTCGATAAACGCTTGCAATGAGAGGTGTTGTGACCTCACACTGGCACAAAAGTGGGGCAAGAAAGTAAAATCAAAATTAAGTACTTTTATACTCCTTGACGGCCACATAATAAACCCGCGAGCTCTCAATTTTTAAATAGGCTTTGTATCGGGTGTAATAAATAACTAAGTTGCCGCGGACATTGAAATTCCATCAAATTACTGGCAATTGCCGGATGGTGTCTCAATATTAGTTGGGTTCAACGGGACTGAGCGGATCTCAGTTCCGTATGGAGAGCAAAATTGAGGCTCAGCGAATATCCTATAGTGAAGATGATTCGTATATAGAAGCGATAAGGTAGTGAAGTTGATTTCTTTCCGTAATTAAGCTCGAAATTAAACAAATTTACTATTATCCAACAAAAACAATTAGATTGGTGAGATTAAAGACACTTTCTAATATATGATCTCCAGGATTGGTAGTGGTTTACAATGCAGCGATAATTCATTGCGGTCAATTAACAGTTTGAATTTTGGGGAAGAGAATATAATGGAGATCCCCTAAAGCCTCAAAAGTGAAATGGTCAGGCAGTGTTCCAAAATTTAATAGCCACTTCTGTTGGCCCGCAAAATCAGGTGGCCTTCCCCGATGTTCGCTGAGAGGCCATCCTCCCATTTTGTCCCCTACATTCATTGTGCTCAGCCGTTATGGACTTTGAAAAAAAAAACTCGTTGGGACTTTAAGCTTTATATTTTACCTTGGTGGGATTGGCACACAACTCTGAGTCTGCCTTCATAGCAACCCAAGCGCCCTCACATGATGACGGGCGCCTATTTCAAGAATTGCCCCGACTTTGTTTCGCGATTCGAATCACCACTGTACATAATCTAGGTTGTTCACTTGTGAATTCTGATGTTTTTCCCCCTCGTTTACAAATCGACTGTACTCGTAGGCATCCCCGAAATTGGCTTTGGTTGGCCACAATCGCTGACTTGGTGAGTCCAATGGTGACTCGAAAGGCAACAGAGAGATAGTAGCGTGTATGTTTGTTGAATAGATAGATACATCTCGTCTGACGGCCGAGGAGTATCGAATCGATGCTTATCAGTTCTTCTGAAGATAGGCATTTAGTAGAACCCCTTATCTGGTCCAATTGGCGCGGTAATTCACCATGACGGGCAGCTCGATCTCCCTTCTAATGCTTTAGGGGATAACTATTCACTGTCAACCTTAATGGGTGGGTCTGTGGCGGGCAACCTTGCATGCGGGTTACGGCATTGCAGTGGAGTCAATTTCGTATTTAGCTGCGGGTGCCTCAGTGTTGCATATAAAGTCTAATAGGTTTCTAGGAGAAGTATTCGAAAAGACACGTAGTAATAAAATACAAGTATTAAGTAATATAAGAAACAGTACAGACTGCGTAATACGAATGGTTACCTGTATGATTGTAGGTAATGCATCAAAAGCAAGGATGTGCACTAGAAACTGACACAGTGATGTTCTATCGCCTTGGACAAAGAACAAATAAATAGATGGCCGTTGGCATGTGGTCGACTTGTCTAATGTCAATAATAATAGAGACTTGCACAGGTTTGTCCATGGGGCCATATGGAAAGCGGGAGAAGACATGCTCGAAATAGAATACAAAGACGGGACCCTTGAAAGGGAAAACGTAAGCGATAAGCGCAGAACAGTTACCAGTCATTCAATGTTGTGCAGTTCGGTCGTGTTAAGTTGACACCACCACGGAGCAGTGGTGGCAACACCAGACCATCAATGATGGTGTTGGAAACGATGGAATCCACGTCGTGCGGTGTGACTCGGCCATACCAAATTCCAGACCCAGACGGAGTGTAGATCTGTAGAAAACCAACGAAAAAAAAAATACAAGTCGAATTGTTAGAGAAAGGCGGAAAGAATCTGGAAGAATCTGGAACTTTGACTTACAATGACATTTCCGGCATATTTGTGTCCACCAATGTGAGATACTTTGATAATTAGAACCCGTTTGGAAGACATGCTAGCTTGGAGTTCTTGTGCGATTGTATTTTCACGTTCTTCGGGCGTCGCGTTGGAATCCTCCAATGGGAAGCCGAACGGATGTTCCAGATGAGTATCCGCATCCCACCCCCTGGATTCGAGAGCTTTTATAAATGCTGCAAGAGAATGAGAAATAATTATTGAACGCGGGCTACGCCCTACCGTGCTCAAGCTTCGGCGCTGCGATGCCACATCGGTTATCTCTTTTTCTATGAGAACCTGGAAGGAGACATCAATGCATCATGGGATTTATGGTTCAAAAGGGGCTTACACAGAAGAATTACCGAGGCATATGGTATCACCCATGTTTTCAGGTTGCTCTTCATATCGGTACCTTCTCGTCCTGAGGGGTCAACAGCACTTTGCCAGAGCTCGAGCGCGCCCTGACGTGAACGTGAAACCTCAGATATGCATTTATAGTCCGGAAACACGAGAACAGTTTCGTGATCGTCCTCACGACTCAATGAACGATGGCTTCCATTGAGAACAGAAATTCGCTCAGAGTCCGCAGATGAGAAAAGACCAGGAGACTGTTTAGAGATCTTCGCCTTTGGAGGAGATGATGAGAGTCTTGGTGGTGAGATGCTTATTTGCGGTACTATCTTCGAAGGGTTATGCATAACTTGAGAGAGCGCGGCTGCGAGAGAGTCCTCTTCGTCTGTGATATCCCGCTCCCAGTCAGACTTCCCAGTGGAAATGACCACCTACACGTCATAAGCAAAGTGGAGTTCCTATTAAGAGTTCGACGAACCTGCCTATGGTAATGCTTCACAGACCCAAGCATATTTGAAGACAAATCTATGTTGAAGCGGCGAGGATATGTTTCGTGTCCTTGTATGTGCAAAAGGTTAGTGCCACAAAGTACAGCATTTCAGGTTCAGTTGCACACCTAAGTCACAGGGATCGGCACAGGTTCTGCAATCTGCAGTTGAGACGGGAACGTCAGATGCACGAAGAGAGCGACATAGGACATCACTTTCGTCCCGCGGAACGTTCGCCAAATACTTTATAATGCTGAACATCGGAGTGAATTTGGAATGAGTCGTGTCACTGGTAAGTCGTTACACCCAAAGCATCTAGCGGCAACAACCAGTTGAACCAAGCTCAAGAGACAGAAACCAGCAACAATTCGACAGGCACCTGAGATGTGGTTGACAGTGTTGTGGGGTAAGAAGTTTTATCAGATAAAATCAAATTTATGTGACAAATAAATTCAACCCGGCCCGCGGCGAATTTCCCGTTGATAATTTTAAATTTATCAGTGATAAATTAGTCCAGGAATTTTCATATATCTCATAAGAAATTATAGCAACAACTTACGGAACTTGGGGCGCGAACGCTTTTCCCCCCCAAAACGGCTGATTTTATTGGTTAGTGTCAATGCTATTATCACCCAGCTGAGTATTTCAAAGGCGCCCGGACTCATCACACATATTGATGCCCAGAAACCTGATGACGATTTAGGAAAAGTCCATTTTGTATTACAGCTAAATTCAAACCGGCTACAGCCTGAGTTGTGGAAATCCCACCAAGACTGACATCGATACTTAATGACACTGACAGGTGATGTTCAGAGCGAGCCCTAAATAATCCAGAAAGTCGACAGTCATCAGAACGTATGGGTTGCTCCGGTGTGCAAGGTGCTTTCGTTCTAAAGTAGTAAGTTATGCACATCCTGCAGCGTACGTTTCTGAAGTGAAAAGACAAGGAGGGAAAGCTGCACTCAGGATCAACAGAACTTCTGCCCAATTGAGTCTTGCAAAGGTCCGTTAAGCAAGAGAATAGGGCAAATAGAGTAATGTTGTTACGGTTATCCAGACTGCAATGCGTAGTACTTAATTATAACCAATAGCTGAAAATGCTACAAAAAAGGGTTGAGAAGACACAAGAAACAAAGAAGGCAACTTGGATATACATTTTTGGTTATTGGATTAAGTCGCTGACGTCCATGCCCTCCTCGTCTTCCTTATCTCTTTCTCTATGCTTTTTCAACTCCCCCTTCATCTCTTCCAACACTTCCAAACCTGGCAACACTCCAAGGCCAGTCACCTTTACACCGTACAACGCTTCAAACATCTTCTTCTCTCTTTTCGACATCGTGAGTCCTTTTTCACTTGTTCGACGGTAGGATGGTTCCGCTTCAAGTTGCGCCATCTTCGGTGACGTCTTTAGTTGGTTCGCCGCGGAGGTCAGATCTCGCAATGCGATTCCCTCTTGGGCGGGGAGACTTGGAAGGGTCAGATATTGTGTTGGACTGATTGTGGGCACGAAAGCGTCGTCAATTTTTTGCAGAAGGTTTTCGGGTGTTATCCACGAGTCCGCTTGGTGGTAGAGTGAAACAAGAGCTCGCATTTTTGCTGCTGGAAGTGTACGATGAGATTTCACTTTGGTTGGCGCCGGAGGTTCAGACGTTGACAAGGTGCCGAACGCCGGCTCTGTAGCGTTCTGCAAAGCTTGTCGACTGATGCATCGCCTGGACAGACGTCTTAGCGGAGGTAGGCAACGACTAGAGCAGGCTAGTCGAGACATCGCTGAGAAAAGGAAATCAAGAAGAAACATGGCTAAACAACGCGTCGCGTCAAAAATGCTGGGTCGCTTATTTTTTGTCAGCAGAAGATTGTAAACTACAATCCGGAACTCAGCTATAGGACTAATATTACACCTCTGCATTTCCATCTCCCAAGATGCATCAAGAAAATTTATTTAATATCTAACACTTCGTCGAATCGGCCCCCAATTCGCCAGTGTATTTTTTAGGCGTGAAAGTAGGGGGGCCGAAGAAGCATCTCAGCAAGATGAACTATCAAAGACGCTGGCGAGGGCGATGAGCCACCTGTTCTATGCGAAACTCTACCGATTGTCTCTCAACCTCATACTATGTGATGCAACTTCCATGTATTCCATATGGATACATATTTAAATTAGGGTGTTGTGGATCAGATATGACTTTTCAGCCCATACTTCTGCATTAATGCCTTCTCTTTCGTCTTGGTTTCTTGAGTCTTCTTCACCAGAGCAGATGCCCGCTTGAGCTCAATCTGTCCGACTTGTTGGATATGTACGGCATCGGGTCCCTAAAGCAGATGCTTCAGCCGAAATTTCGATTGTATTGTTTTTACTTACATCGGCAATTCGAAGTGTTCGCAGTTGCGCCCAGTAATAAGCAAGCTCTGTATCTTGAGAGATACCCTCTGCACCGAAGGATTGCATCGCACGGTCAACGACTTCAAGAGCCATTGATGGGACAACAAACTGAATATCAATCTGGAAGTTAACGCACGGGATCTTCACGGACATTGACTGACCTTGGCAATGCCAATCTCCTTGAGGGCACCTTTTGCTTTATGTTTGTCGATCTGTCAAGAACGCAAATTAAACGCTCGTTTGGGCTCGTTCTTCATATTCCGCAAATACCTGATGAGCAGCACTCAGAACGAGAAGGCGAGCAGCCTCAATCTCAGCGCGGGATTTGGCAATATCTGAAACGACAGTTCCGTGTTCGTACAGATGCTTGCCGAAAGTTTTACGACTTGAGTCAGTAACACGCTGGAGTAGGAGGTTCAACGAAGCCTGAGCAACCCCAATGGAACGCATGCAGTGATGTATTCGACCGGGGCTATCAGGTATTTATGACTTCAATTAAATGATAGGTAGAATTCTAATGCATACCCAAGACGACCTTGAATAATCTCGAATCCACGGCCCCATCCAAGAATGAGATTACTGATTGGCACACGGACATCATCATAGATGATTTCACAATGTCCCTCTGGTGCATCGTCGTAACCAAACACATGCATGGGTCGGACGACTTTGACACCAGGTGTATCAGCTGGTACAATGACAACGCTTTGTTGAACATATGAGCTTTTGTTTTCCGGGTCACTTTTGCCCATGACGAGGTGTATTGTTGTGCGAGGATCGCCAGCGCCACTGATCCACCTGGATACTGATGGGATCGAATAACAACAGAGGATGAACACCACAAACCATTTATGCCCATTTATCACGATTTCATGACCTTCCTGTCGAATAGAAGTGCGAATATTCGTGGCGTCGGAAGATGCGACTGATAATCGCAGTCAAGTCGTGATGTTTCCTCGTAATATGAAAGCGCACCATCCTTCTCCGTCATTGCAAATGCCGAACGAATTTTTCCGTCGAGAAGAGGAAGTAACCATTTCTTTTGCTGCTCGGGAGAACCGTAACGGGCCAAAACCTCTATGGACGATCTCTCAGCAAAACTGCTGAGTTTGATTAGACCACGTACCCATATTTCCAGTGTCGGGCGCAGAGCAGTTCGTTGCTTCAGAGCCAAGGCGACCGGCATGGGCCATAATCTCAGCCATGACGGCGTACTGCAAGACGAAGTGGTCAAAAACCCGTACATCTGGAATAACTTGACCACCTACCTCAAGATTAGTGAGAGGAACACCGAACCCAGGGTAATTCGCCTTGCTCAAGAACAGGTTCCAAAGTCCAAGCTCCTTCGCCTTTGCCTTCAAGTCTTCCACGACAGGAATGACTGTGCGCCACCGTTCTACTGGATCCGTTGGCAACTGTGCATGTGCGACCCTTACTGCTGGAAGGACATCACTCTGAGTTATATTCACTAAGTAATACCTTAAAAAGACGAGAAGTGTTACTAGCCTCCATGAATTTGATGAGTTTCACGAGGGTTTCCTTTGCGTATGACGAGAACTTGTCCTCTATCTGGATTCAGAATGATCAGAAACGACGACCAGATTTATGAAAAGCATAAACAGACTATAGCCCATGAAGCCTCTGAGGTGTATTCAACAACTGGATGAGTAACCATGGCGCTCGTTGTGGTGGTGGTGATTGTGAATTAATATTACGATGCATGACCGGTTATCGTATTACCCGGTCATCTGTGCACGATATATACTTGTAAATACCGTTTGAACTTGAAGCTGCAGCGAAATTTCGCGGCGAAGTGTTGGTAATAACATTAGGCTACTGGGTAATATAACACAAATAACGAAAATATTACACATGTGCTACAAACAAACGACTTACATGACATGCAATGAAGAGTCGGAAAGGTAATAAACATGAACTATGAAATGAGATCAGACTTGTGTTGCAGAATTTAGACCGGCTACGACTGGGGAAGGGTATCATGCATTTCGTTGATTGTGTCGCCCAGTGTGAAGGGTAGGTCGGGGTCGTAGCCAAACGCACCTGGGTCATAACTTTGCCACAGCGAATCTTGTTCGCCGGCTCCATAGCCACTCGGATTGTAATTCCTGATGAAATCCAGTCCGCGGAAGGGCAGGCTTGTAGGGTACGACGTTGTTGTGGGTGAGGAAGGTAAACCGCTGGGACCACCAGACAGATCGGTTGTAGGGTCGTAGCTCTGATATATATCCAGCGGCGATGTATAAGCACTGAAATTGTAAAGCTGTTGATCTGTCGCCCCCGTTGCAAAAATCTGTTGGTCTCCGTTACTACCATTCCATCGCTGTTGCGTACTTGATTGACTGAGTGGGCTAGGTTGAACGCCGTATTCGAATTCAAAACGTTGGGGCGATTGCAACTGAGATGGAGACACTTGGGTGTACTGGTAATTACCAGCGTTTGTTGATAAAGACGGAGGTTCCTGCGTTTGTGTCTGAACAACTTCGGCGAGTCCAGGTGTCGGGGAAGGTAGATTTACTGAGGCGGGAGAACTATGTGTACTTGGTACTTGATTTGGCCCCAAAGTTGGGCTGGAGAATGATTGATAAAAAGGTCTTGTGGCAGATCGTTCAAGGCTTTCGGTATCATCGCGTCCACGCCTTCGTGATGACGACCTTGCCCTTCGGCCTAGATGAGAAATGTAAGACAGACATTGAATAGAGTGACAAATGTTGACAGACCGCCATCAACTCGATATGGAGATACAGCAGCCAACCTCTTGGTGCTAGTGACGGGATCGCGAGATTGATTTCGTCTTGTTCGCGTCTTCACTGTACGACCCGATGGTGTACTTGGGGATGCCGGATTCAAAATAGTCACTGAACGACGGCGTTCCTGATTGTTAGAGGAAACACCACTAGTTGGAGAGGCAGGTGGACCAGGACGGCGTGACGTAGGCTGAGAAAGGGCCGCAATCGCATCACTAGCCGTATTGATGAGGTCGATGAGTAGATCCTTGCACTTCTTAGCCCCAGGCCAGTGGCCCTCCCAGGTTTCTAGAGCGGCGAGCGTGCCTTTTGCTTCTTCCATCGCGGCGGTAGCAGCGCGCGGTTCAGACGCATGCATTGCGTAGAGCAAGACGATTACTGCCGAGCTGAACAAATGCTGGATGAAGAAAGCGAGATGGTGAGAAGAGGGAACTACATGTCTCATAGAAGGGGCAAGACGGATGCAGGAACGGGCAGATGACACGGCTTTAACCGTAGACTTCGGCGTCATGGGTTGATCGCGTTTGACAGGCAAGAAATTGCGATGAAGGGTGGTGAGCATAGAATAGTAGTGGCTGCATAGGACGGCACCCATGGACACTTGTTCGTCGGTAACTGATTGAGACATGAATACGGCCGGAAGCTCGTCACACCATTTAGTTAGTTCGTTATCCAAAGATTCCACAGACTGTTGTAAGAGAGCTTTGCGATCAGGTTCCAGATTGTCTTTGCAATTATCGAGGGCATAGACTTGTCTGAGAATTCGGCCGCCTATGTCGTACAGTTTGGTCAATGCGATGATGCCGGTCATTAACGATTGGTGCTTCTGATTCATGAGTGCACCAGAAAAGTACTCTGGAAGATGGTCGTCGTCGACATCAATTGGTAACTCAACGTCGCAATCGGAATCATTCACGCCAAGAGGTCTACCAAGCGCAATAGCGAGCATACGGTCCAGGGTGTACACGCCCCACCATACCTTCCGTCTCGTCTCCTTCTCTATGGGCGTAATGAGAAGCCGCCGAGGTGAACGCTGTAAAGCAGAGAGGTCAAAATTGGAAACGAAGCTGTCGTGGGATCCACATACATGAAGACCTAAATCTTGTCCGGTTCGAACCGCTTGACCTATTAAAATCCACGCTTGTGGAAGGCAATTTATAGAACAAAGGAAGGACGACATCAGAATGAAACACTGCACATGGGCAAGTTGGGTATTCGGGTGACTAATATACTGCAAAACCAACGCCCTAAGAGATGAGTAAGTATAGTAGTTCATATACAAGAGTGATTGTGACAAAGCGATACCTTTCATAATAGACCATACCCATGCCGCCATCGTCATGTCGTTCAGATGTTGACAAACGAGGATCTTCCACTAAATTGGCCGCACAAGCAAAAACCGCAAATACTAATGATAAGAAGGGTGTTTCAGTGCGGATAACATCAAGGTTCCGATTGTTATCCATGACATGAGTATAATTTCGTAAGAAAGAAGGCTTGTCGATGGCTGGCATCAAGAAATGCAAGCGGGAGAAGTAAGCCTCCACCTACACAAAGGTGAACTTCATTGACCCGAAAAGGTCCTGACAGTACTCACCAGCTTATCAGCAAGGTCACGAGCGGGGAATTCCACCTCTTCTGGTCCCGGCAGCGCGTGCACTTTGCCAAAGAATATAGCCGCAGGAAAATACAGTTTATTAACGCTTGGTCCAGGTGCCTGAGGGTCTTCTTCCATGGGGGAAATGCGATGCAAGGGAGAGGTTGTGAGTGCTTTAAAAGATTGGATAAGAGACATCGTCGATGACCCGCCTATCCACCTCATATGGCCGTACTCGTCCAAAGCAAGTTGGCCAAAGAGCTCGCTGACATCCTCCTCTCTCGTTTCAGGGGGAGGTGGTGATGAGTCCGTACTCGACGGCTGGTTCTGCGACACAAGTGACTGCACAATTGCAGCAGCAGGTGCTAGTATGTCTGGATCAATGGATCCAGGTGCCGAACCACTAGACGAGGCTCCCATCTGTTGTTCGATGACAGGGGCAATTTTCTGAAAAAGGGCCTCCATGTGCAACAAGCGTGCTTCCAATTCTTGAACATAGCTGATTTACATGCGTTAATCAGTACGAATATCTTCAAGCAAAAAAAATCGTAGGACATACTGTCTACTCAGAGCTGCTCGATCTTTGGTTTGGAGCCATGTGCATTGCGACCCTGACATACTGCACTGCGAACATGTAGGTTCACATCCGTCGCATTTAATCTTCTTGCGGCTATAGAATTTAACGGATAGAAACGCGTATTTAACATACCTCCCGGCGATGTGCGATAAGTCAAAATACAAGGTGGACTTACCGACAACTCTCGCAGGCACGCCACACTCGTCGTCTCTGCAACTGTAGGGGTTTAGATACCACACCTTCGAGCATTGACTCGTCTTCTGGATGCTTCTTGCCCGAGGTCGTGGAAAGCGCTTCTTCGTCCTTTGCCATAGTGGAGTGTGGATATGGTGAACTATCAAGAATGAAACAATCTTCCTGCTTGGGTCATAAGCAAGGCACGTGAGAATACCTCGTGCACATTCTGGTACTTAATGAATTAGAAATGGCTGTGCCGAGATAGGTACATGCGGTCATGACAGAAATATCAAGGAAATATTTCGTGGTAGAGTTACGATGGAATGAATATCAATTGAGTCTTGACACCCGCACCAATTTTCGGTCGTGAAAAAATGTGAACCATGGTAAACATCCATCTCATTTTGGGCACGCTCTATCATTTGGGCAACGCCGAGCTTAACGGCTTGATGTGGTGGCAACCATCTGTCAATCCTTTCAATTAAAGGTCTCGTGGGTGTGGTTGGTGAAGAAATTATTTATCTTCTGGCATTCTTGTGGCGTACAGCTTGATTGAGTCCAGCGGTCCGCAAGAGGTCACAAGCAGCACAAGATAGGATGAAATTCGTTATAAGCAAGCGCAGATAAATGCAAGTACTTGTTGTGAAGATATTTATCATTCAACAAAGTCATGTCTCACGTGACAATATTTGCCTTTGCATCCTCCGAAGAGATGTGACAAACAAAACCAAGGCTTTGCTCACGTACATCGACAAAATGGCAGACGACGCGGCCACTCAACCCCCGACCAATGGAGCCGCTGAACACACAGTGGAAGATGGAGACGATGCGGAGACACAGGCATGACTATGTACTAAAATTGAGCGTGTCATTTAACTCGGTTGTTTTTCTTCAGGAAATCCTACTCATGAAACAAAGAGTCGCAGAGATGGAAAGAGAGGCTAACAAGCTACGGGAATTGCAGGCCGCTGCGGAAAAGGAAGCAAACTCTGGAGAAGATGGTAGCACACTTGGGACTGAGGATGACAAGCAGGCTGCCGATGGCAGAAGTATCTATGTTGGAAATGTAAGTACTACTCTTTTAGATTTCTGACGTTGAAGCCGAATTATATACAGGTTGATTACGCAGCAACTCCAGAAGAAATTCAAATGCATTTTCAGGCCTGTGGAACTATTAATCGAGTGACTATTCTTTGCGATAAATTCACAGGTCATCCAAAAGGGTACGTGCAGTGCATTTTATATCTTACGCTCAGCCGGCTTATTTCCACCTTCAAGATATGGATATGTTGAGTTTGCAGAACCTGAACACATAGATGCTGCTCTTGCTCTGGACAACTCCTTATTCCATGGTAGACTTATTAAGGTTTGTGGATTTTTCTTCAAATTTTCGCTTAAATCTGTACATCTTCTGTCAGGTCACAGCTAAGCGGACGAATCTCCCTGGATACAATCGTGGCCGTGGCAGAGGACGAGGCAGCTATAGAGGTGGTTACAGGGGTTACACAGGTTTTTCACCTTACGTTCGTGGACGTGGCAGGTTCGTCGTATTGCACGCCTTAATACCAATCAACTCATGTCACGTAGGGGTAGAGGTCGTGGGTACTGAATAAAAACAAACGACGTTTGCGAATTATTGTACATCCGTTCATGGACCAGTCGCTACGCGCATTAATCCAACCGTTCTTGCTATCTGTCATCGAAATTATATTGGTGCTTCTGCTGTACGATGCCAAATCCTTTGGTTCGAGCTACTTACTATCGTAATGCATACTTTATGATAATTAGAGAGAAAAGCAATTCCGATTTTTTTTTACTGACACGGGCCGTATATTATTTAAAGTGTTTGCTAGGGCTCTGCAGGCTTCAGTCATCCAGAAAATGTTCTCCAATGTCTGCCGAGCAACAACTCGACTTATTTCGACTACTACCAGCAGACTAGCACCAGCCAGCTCGACGCATACTGCTGTTTATCCTTTCTCTAAAACAGCAATCCCTCAGACCATTAAACTCCCGAAGGACGCTCCCCTGGAGAAGCTCAAACTGGGCAAAGGTCTCATGCCATATTTGCAAAAAACACTCTACTCGCCAGGGAAGGCAGAGATGATGCATGCACTCTTTTCTCGACGGTCGCCTTCTCATTTACAAGTTGGAAGCATTGTTACGGTTTTGAATGAGCAAACACCAACTTCTTTCACTGGAGTTCTCATTGCCATTCGAAGACGAGGACCGGATTCGTCTTTCACTTTAAGAAATATCCTAAACAGGACGGGCATTGAGGTCCAATTCTTCCCAAATGCTCCAGGTGTGAAGGAAGTCAAGGTTATTCGGCCACCACCGAAAGGAAGGATGCGGAGGGCAAAACTGTATTATCTACGCGATGCACCGGACAAGATGAGTATGCTGGCTGGAGGCAAGAACAAATAGGTATGCTCCATCATATTCTGGATAGGATGCAGGCTCATGAGGTGCTCCTAATTTCCTGAACTTTAGTCACACTCTCCTTCCATCGGAAATTATGTGGGTCAATGGACATTTGCAAAGTCATGAAGGTCACACCTAGAGTGCCTTGGGGCAATTCATAATACCTGCTTCATGATGTAGAGTAGTTGGCAACATGTTAGACGTACGGACACCGTCAAATAACAATATACATGCGTCAAGGACGTGAGTATCACACGCGCAGCTGTTTCTCATTCCGCCATGGCTCCAAAGTCACTGCGCACGCTAACCCTCGGTTCACGACGTAATACCTCTCCAGGACCTCCTTCACCCACTTTCTCGGAGGCGACGAACGTATCGACGATGCATTTTGGCGCTAATGGACCATCAAAGATCATTACACGGGGTAATTTAAAGGCCTCAATCCAAGCATACGAAGATGTAAGCCAGTATCTTTGCCATTCTGCAATGATGTTTTATTTTCTATACCCCCTTCGGCATCTGTTGCCTGAATGTTCCTTTGTTTCAGCTTCTTAGTACCTGCAATGCTTATCGCGTTGCTCTCCTCGCAATGTCGAAAGCGACGGCAGCTTTCGCAGATGCAATGCAGAGATGTAGTGGGTGAGTTGGGTCTGTCCATCTAAATTTCACCGTATCTCATTTATCTACTACGGGTCAGGTTGAAGGGTCCGAGTTATGAAGCAGGAACTCGACTACAGGCTGCGTCTGGTGTACATCACCTCATGGGTAACCTCTGGCATGTCCTGGTGAGTCTCGCCTTCTTTTCACTTGTTCTGTCGATTGTATTCATTCCGTGGTAGGCTGAGTCATTGGATAAAAAATTCGAAAAACCACTGCGGCAACACATGGACTCCTACAAGTCCGTTGTCAATGTTGGTCCTTCCTGGTCTGGGTTCACATAATTTTGCTCACGCCCTTTGGCCAATCCCCAGGAACGCTCTCAAGCTTATGAACGTGCCCTTCGCGAGACGAGCCAGGTGATTAGAGATACGGAAACACGCAGTATGAATAGAAAAGAAAGAAGTGTGTTGAACCCTGAACCCTGGAGTTAATGGATTTACATTTATGATTCGCAGATCTTCAAAGCTTCCGGGAAGCGCTGGCTGTGCTACAACGCCAAGTCGACGAGCTCGACGACTTGAAATTATCACACTATCAAGAGATTGTTGAGCATGAAGAAGAAGTTTGGAATGTTGTTCAGAGCAAAGTAAGTCCACGAGCGTTCAGGTGTTCAACGACCTGGCTGAACTGTCCTTGAAAGATCTGCCTCCTCTTACGGTCTTCAATGGACGTTTTCGATCGCTTCACTGCAAAAGCGTGCGTATTTTTCTTTCGCCAAGGATGGTCATCCAGCAACTCTAACAATGTGTCATTGCAGTTCAGACCCAGTCATCGAACCAATGCTGCAATCTGTTCCTGATCCTTTTGATGCTTACGGTCCCCCTCAATCCGAAAATCAAATCTTTAGCATTCTTGCGCCTCTTTCGATAAACATGTCGACAAGCGCACCATCGACTTCTACGAGCCCTGTGGTCGCCACGAGTGCTGGACGTGGCTCTATGGATGTTTTCCAATCGCTTGCAAACAATAAAATCTCATCTTGGCTCCCTGGCACAAATGGTGCAATTCATAGTCCCGAATTGGCGGAATGGGCTTCTGTTTCCTCCCCTACCGCCACGCCGCCTCGTTCTACTTCACCAGCGAATTCAACATCACCTCCGTCTCGAGGTTCATCACCGCCCAACGGGGCTTCACGCAAACACACTGTACCTACCGTTAGGAAAGCAGAATCCAAATTGCGTTCTGTACTGGCTGTTATAGATGAGGACAAACCTCGTGGTCAAAGCAGCACACCGGTCGTTCTGCCTTCAACTTCCGCAACACCTTCCTCATTGACAAATAACACAGCATCTCATTCAGAATCTAACCCATATTTGAGTTGGAACAAGATTGATGAGGATCACCGCGCAAATTTGGAGAAAGATGAAACCCCACGAGATTCCATGTTATTCCCATCGCATTCAACTCTCCCTCCTTCAGATACTCCTCCCCCGATTTTCGGCCCCTCTAAGCAACATGTTAATGATGATTCGGAAGACTGCATGCACCCCATTTCGCCATTTACATAGTTGATCGTCGAAATGGACAATGTCTTTTCAAGTGTTTCCCACTGACTCCCATGTTATAATCTGTGCTATTCATACTGCTACTTTTGGGTATTAGCCACTGAGATCTATCTTTATATATGTCTCCCAGCGTCTCTTCTATTGTCTAACAGTCGCGGGCGTTGCCGCCCATAAAGGTAAAGCAGAGTGTCTCTATTTTTTCTGAGCGGCAGGGGTGAGACGCCGGCTCTGGATGCCGTATTCCTGAAGAACGAGGTCGCTAACAGCCGTCGGACTCTTGAAAAGCAAGTCTGTCCCGGATGCCGACTTCGGAAAAGCGATAACATCTCGGATAGATGACGTGTTGCATAAGATAGCCATCATGCGGTCCAACCCTGTAAAAGGAGCGGAAGAATGGACCGGGTTATTTGAAAAACAACAAAGGACCTTGCAAGGCAAAGGGGGGGAAAATGGGAAAGGTACGTACCCAAGGCGATTCCTCCATGAGGTGGGGCACCGCATTGAAGGGCATGAAGTAGTTGATTGAATGGAAATTTTTCACTGGATGACAACTGCAGAAAGAGGAAAGGAAAAAAAAAGAACCAAAAAGGAATAGAACGTCAATAAGGCGGAATGAAAAAAAAAAAAGCAAAGTCCCAGCTGCCAGATAGATTTAATGGTTAATGAAGTGTGACATACTTTTAGAATTTCGGTGAAGATGAAATCTTGCATCGCAGGGTCGTGTATGCGGACTGAACCACCCCCAATCTCTACGCCATTTAACACGAGATCGTAGTGCTGACCACGCACCTAGATGACGAGAGGGAGACATCATCGAAGGTTGAGTGACATTTGAACTCGAATGTCAGTAAAAAAAAATCGAGTTGTGATTAGGAGAGTTGTGCACACCATCTCGGCTTCACCCCGGTATAGCGATCCGATGTCTTGCCACATGGGAGCAGTAAACGGATGATGAGAGCTACTCCACCTACCGTGGGCAAGGTGCTCCTTATCGGCGTCATCCCGAGTGAACAACGGAAATTCAGTAATCCAGAGAAAGTGTGGCACGTTCGTAATGGTCAAGTCTCCTAAGATAAACCATCACAAATGAGTACGCAATTGAAAAAGACATCATTTGAGTGAAAATTGCTGTGAAAATGAAACGCCACCATCTACAAGCAGCAACCCACCTTGACTCTGAGAACGATCAAAGATCTGACTTCTGAGTCTTCCTAGGGCTGTAGACCCACCCTTGTCAACAAAACATTAAACGTCAGGACTTGTTTGTGGCAACTCAATTGCCCCGGACACAACCCTAAACTTACCTTCGGCTTTCGCCGACGATGGGCAAGCCAAACATGGTCTCCGACCTTCAGTTTCAGCTGTTTGTTGATAAGAGATTGATGTTCTGGACCGAGAGCCGGATGTACATGACCAGCAGCCGTGCTTTCGGATAGCCAGGTCTTGCGAGACATCTCTGTTAGGACGAAGCATTCCTGCTACAACAAATAGAAAATTTCCCCAAACAACCCTCTCGTCAACGTGTGCTTTCGGCAGGATGGCAGCGTGTGACGTGTTGGAAAAGGAGTCTCACCGTTTGTGATGAAGCCTCGGGAACACACGCGTGTGAGGCTTTGATGAATTCTGCATCCCCAGACTTGCGGACCACGATGGCCTCGAGAAGTACATCGGATGAAGCCGACGGCTCATTGGCTTCAGAAGGTAGGAGGTCAGTAAGGTTGACGATCTATTGATTAAACGCTGAATTATATTTCTTCAATTAAAGGGGCAAAATCACGAACCTCAAGACCAAAACGAGTATCAGGTTTGTCAGAACCAAACTTTGTAAAATGTGAGATCAGAAGGGGGAAGCAATGGTCGCTTAAATTGCTCACCCTTGACATGGCTTCATTATAGGTCATTACTTTGAATGTTTCGGGAAGTGTGATTCCCTGGACGTCATTCCAGATTCTCCGGATGAGCTTCTCTACTACTTCACGAACTTCATGTCCACCAATTCTCCAGACGTCTGTGAAATTCTGTGCAGTGTGACACTTGACAGAAGGCTGATCATTTCCCCAAGAAACGAAAGCCATCTCTAAATCTATTTGCGTAAATTCAGGCTGTCTGTCCTTTCTTCCATCTTCGTCACGGAAGCATTTGGCGATCTGAAAGTAACGATCGACACCACCAGAGCATATGAGGAGTTGCTTTGGTTGCTGAGGGGACTGAGCAAGCGCGTAGAAACAAGGTTCTTCTTGTAGTGAGGTTTTGGAAGCGCGAGTTGGAACAAGGAACTCTCTCGCGCCTTCAGGAGATGATCTTAAAAGAATCGGCGTTTCGACTTCGATGAAGTCTCAAGCAAGGCGAGACATTAGTCGTATAACCAACCTTATTCGGATAAAGTGGGAGTACCATGATCATGAAGTACACAGCGGACGATATGGGATACTTGACTGCGTTTTTTGATGTTGTCTGACAGGGATGTGCGTCGAAGGTCTAGATATCGGTACCGGGCACGTAATTCTTCATTTGGCTGTATAAAGGTATTGGGGTGATATGCGGTGCACATAGAATAAACTCACAAGGTTATGAGGGTTGGAGGGCAGAAAGGGTAAGTCTGTATCAGCTGGATTGAGAAGGGTAACCCTCTCCACATGCACATCAACTGCACCAGTATTTCCCTTGAGGGATAGAGAATCACCGTTTTGTTCCGCGCACTAATTTAAGATCTGATGGTAGTTGGGCTCACTGGTTTGATTGCCTCTGCAGGCCGGAGGGTAACATTTCCCTCAATTAAAACAATGGACTCAAGAGGGATGGATAAAAGTCGTTCCCAAGAGTTGCCTTGTGTATGGTCCACGAGAAGCTGAGAGGTACCATAGGAATCCTTGAGGTGATAAAAAGATTTGTTGATGGTTTTCATCCTCCTGGATGCAAATTTTTTTCGATGAACATAAAACACGGGTGACGGAATGATGCAACAGGCCTTACCTCTCAGATGAAATCCAACCTGTCAAGACAACCCTGCCACCAGCATCTTTTGCCGAGACAGAACCACATGTGTGGGTTCTTTGAGGATAAGGTGCTAGAGCAGGGTTGGAGGTAGGCTTGACGTGTCAAAATGAAGAAAACTGCTGACCACAAAGCGGTTTCAGGGTGAAGTCCTGTGATAAAAGTCTTACAAGGGGGGTCCTGGGAAAGCACAAGGGACGGCGAAGGGAGAACATGGTGGTTGTGGTCGAAAGAGCTCCGGGCTGTAATTGGTGAATGTTGCCGGTTGTGGATGGACCCTGAGATGACCCTGAGAGAGATAGATCTTGGGTGAATGTGATCTCGTTGTGATATCCAAACGACAAACGACAATCCTCCACTCACACGGCGATCATTTTTCCCTGCCCAAAAGTATATATACCCCCGGTTCTCTCAGCCATCCTCCCCAGTCCCAGTCATGAATTCCATCCCTCTTGAGCTCGTCGAGATCGTCTTCACCTTCCTCCCCGAGTCCGACCTCGCTGCCGTCTCTACAACATGCTCTCTCTGGCGTCACCTAGCTCAACGCGTCCTCTTTAGGCACATTACCCTCAACTCACAACCAAAAAACTTCTCCTGCGTCTCCACCCTCGCCCAGAATCCCACCCTCGCCCTCCTCGTCCGTACCTTCGCGTTGAGGGTCACATCTCATGATCACTATTTGTCGTCTTTCCACCACTCCCTCTCCGCTGCGCTATCCAACATGTCAGAACTTATCTCCCTGGAGGTACACATCGATCAGGATGCTAGTTGGGTCATGGGGACTATTATATCTTACCCCCGTCTCCAACGCCTCGCGTGTTCCTTCCATCTCGATTCCCATCTCGTTGACTTCCTTAACAAGTCTACCTCCATCACCGCACTTGAGATCAGCTCCATTCCCGTTTCAGAGTTGGACGTCCGTCCCCTCTCCAGTGACGCTTTACCTTGTTTGGCTCGGTTTACAGGTTCCGCTTTGGCTGCCCAGGTTGTCGTTCCTGGTAGACCTGTCCAACAGATAGATCTCAATTCCGGTGACCTCACAGAAGATTTGGCTATCAGCCTCGCAAAATCTACTGCACCCATCCTCGCTCTTGGTGCAAATACCACCTCACATTCCGTCTCCCTCATCAGGACTCTCATTCAGTGTATGGGCCATCTCATCCATCTCCGCATCGTGAGCACCTACACTCTGATGGAATTCCCCGATGTCGTGAGTCTCATGTCGTCCAAATTTACACCGTTTCACATGATATATCCCTCTAGACTTATTTTGACAACATCACCGACGCTCTAATGTCACTTCCTGATTTGAAGACATGTGAGATCTGGGGGTTTCATTGGGTAGCATCCCCTAGGAGTTTCAACGACGACCGCAAAATCTGGCGTTCCCCAACTTTCAACAATCGTACGGCAAAGCGTAGCTTCCTTTATGCTGACTTAATGTTTCCCTACTAATTATATTGCTATGTCTTCTCTTTATTTAATACAAAGTTCACCATATAGAATCTTATCATTCCATCCCCCAAACTCTAATGCTTTTTCCTTAGAACTCAAACAACTTCCCTTTTGTATGCCCTAGATCCATGCTTTGTCTCTTCCATTTCTTACTTTCACCCCAAAATTATGTTATCTTCTTACATATGTAATAGGGTTCCTGTCTTTAATTGCGAGCCCAACTTGTCGGCAGCGTGAATATTTGAAACGCATGATAATGTATATTGCTACAAATTGCATCATGATATGTAGAAACCGTGAGTCCTTACGTTAACTCACCCCTGTTCCAGCGAACGTCACAGGAAGACCAATTTCATGGAAATCACCGTTCGTCTTTTTTTTGGAAGGCTTCTGCGTGGTCAACGACTTGGCATGTCACGTTTTCCATTGCCCCTCAGGCTAATTTTAAATTAGCAACCTCGGGAGTGATTTTACAAAAGCCTATCAAGTCTGGACACCCCGATACCGTTACTCAGTCAGCAGAACGACAAAGATTAACTACAAAAGTAAAAAAATTACGGCGATATTGAATACCAATTCAATAGGTAAAAAAAGCCTTGAGCATGACCTTGGCATGTGCGATCAAACTCATAATGCACCAGATAACTGTTCCCTACCCCTTCCCACGTCTTTGAGACGCAGCTTTAGTTACGAAGAAACTAGGAGTATGCCGTCGTCCCTCAGTGTGGTTGACGTGCTAAATTTTAGTCATAAGTAATTGAAATCACCGCGACGCTAGTTCCTACGCATCACCATCACTGACAGGAACTTGCTTCCGCTGTCACGCATCACGCCTAACGTCGGCGATCATAATCATGTGACCCTCGTCTTTTGGCTCAAGACCATTGGATGACCATTCAGTGTTGACTTCAGGGATGAGCAGACGACCTCCGAACGAGTTTGAGAGCCGATTACACCAGGCAGCTCTTTCCGTACCAAAGAATGTAAGATAGATCTCTGAGCCCTTAATTCTTATCCTGAATTACGGACAGGAACTGACCGCAAAGCAAGTGGAGTCTATCATTCCAGATCCAGCCCAACGTCAGAATGCGCTCAACTTTCTACTCGGGGTTGGCTTATTCAAGGGGTTGACCACGTCTTCTGGCCAGCTTGTTTTTAGAGCAGTCGGAAAAGAAGAGCTCGCTGCGTAAGTGGGTTCCATTATCAAATGTCGCTGACGGCAACTCTTCAAGTTCCGTCCCAACATCTCCGCTTGTCTTACTAATTTTGTCTTGTTCCTATCTAGAACTAAAGGCCTAACAGGTGAAGAGAATCTCGTGTTGAGTCATATCAAAAGTTCAGGTAATGAGGGTATGTCATCTGAATTGTTTTTAGCCGTTAAGTGGTCTTTACCTCCGTTGCTGACAATTGATCTTGTCTTTTTTGAAATACTCCACTCCGTCTTTGATATTCCCAGGAATTTGGACTAAACACCTCAAGGCAAAGACGAGCCTGCATCAGACGGTCATTGACCGTTGTCTGAAAACGTTAACGCAGAAGAGGTTGATCAAGCGTGTACAGTCTGTACAGCATATTACGCGGAAGATCTACATGCTTGAAGGCCTCGAGCCATCCATCTCGTTAACGGGTGGACCTTGGTACACAGACAATGAACTTGACACAGAATTTATCCATAATTTAACAGAAGCATGCTACAAGTTAATATGTGACATTGTAAGTTTTCCTTTTTTTCTTCTTCTGAACGTCTACTTAACATCTTTTCTTTCCGTTAGAGCTTTCCTAAACGCCGCAGTGATACCGATCGACCGCTTTATCCAATATCCAACGCACCCCAATACCCTACTGCCGAACAAATTAGAAATTCGCTAAAGAAAGCGAGGTTGACCGAGACAGAACTGACAGTCGAACATGTAGAAATGCTCCTAAATGTGCTTATCTTGGATGGTAAAATTGAAAGGGTTCGCTATTTTATTTCACTTGCAATTCAAGACTTTTGATTCCCGTGCAGTTGCCCGCGTTTGGCAGTTCGCTCTGGAACCCCGATGCAATCTCTGACGAATCAGAAGGTTCATATAATAACAGCAAAAAGTCCAAGCGAAAACGCAAGAAAGACGAATCTGATGAAGACCGCAGCTCAGGGTCTAAGAGAACAAAGCGGCAGCGAGACGAAGAGTGCGGTTCATCGGACGAAAACGATTTGACTCGCCAAAAGTCGAAACGGAAGCGAACGAAGGGTGAATCGGAGTCAGATTCCGACAGACATAGACGGAAAAAGAACAAAAGTCTTTCGTCCGATGAATCGGAGAACGACGATCAGCCAGTCAAGAAAGTCAAAAAGCAAGTATCATCGGATGACAGTTCATTATCTGACTCTGAATCCCGCGCGCGCAAATCCAAGAGATCGTTACGAAAGTCGCATCGCAAGCACTCGTCCTCGCCAGTCATTGGCTTTTTTGATAACGCCGGTGGAGGGACGGTGTATCGCGCGTTACCAGAGGTCCTTTCTTCGGTCGGTCTGATGGAAGCACCATGTGGACCGTGCCCTTCTTTCGAATTCTGCAAAGATGGAGGACCTGTGAACCCTCAGGAATGCATTTATTACTCGGAGTGGCTAAGCGGGCAGACATTGGCGAATGAGGTATAATGACCGTTTACATAAAGGATCCTGACATCCACCCCTAAACAGTAACCACGGGGGTTCAAGCGTAAGATCTCAATTTACATATTGTATTTTCTGCGAAAGGAACGGCATCCAGAATAGTTAACCATTCATGCTTTGGACCCTCAGGGATGACTTCTGTCGTCCTGCTGTCATCGACGAATTCCGCGATGACGCCTAAATACCGGTCTTCTCCATCCGTCACAGTGAACATGTGGAATCGCCAACCATGCGGCACCGTACCATCGACTAACACAACCAGTCTTACGGGATCGAAGTCGACCCTTTGAAAATCAAATCCAAGGCCCAAGCCAATTGCCTTGGTATAAGCCTCCTTTAGAGTCCACATCCAAAAGAAGAGTTCCAAGCGCTTTTCGTCTGTCTCTGCCGACTTCAGCAACATGCGCTCAGCTTGGGTCAGCTAAATCAATTTTGGAGTAAGCTGTGCCAACAATTGAGGGTTCTAAACACTTTACCGTACCTGATCTCCAACAATCTCGATGAAGGAATTGATGGTGTCCTTCCCTGGCACCCTGAGCTTCATCACGTCGATGCCTATGCTGAACGCCGGAGGTTTGTCCAATCCAGGCCCAAATGCCATTGCAATCAGGTTGTTGTCATGTGTGATATTGTATGCGATTGGTGGGTTGGTCGTCTGACTTGCCTGATGACGTTTTGTCAAGAAGTGTAAACCGATTTGGAGACAAAGATGAGTATTTCTTGAAAGTCGAGTCGAAAAAAAAATTTACAATGTACGGCTTGCCTTCTGTTGTTGTAGAGAATTTCATCTCAGCTGGTAGAACTCCTCTTTCTCTGAGCATTCTCCTGACGAGTAATCGTCCAATGAGTGTACCTTTGCAATTGTAATTCGCTTTGGTCTCCTGTCACAAACTGGGGTACATACGACATGCGTCTGCACGGTGGTAGAACCTCTTTATCTTTGCTTGGCTTTCAGGGTCCACAACAGCAAGTGCGTCGAGATACAACTGAGAACAATGCGTTAATTACAAGCACGGTGAAATTACAGGCATATACTTTTTCGGAAAAAGTTGTGGGGTGATAAATTACTGCCCATGCTCGCATACTGAAGGTTGGAGATCGACGTCTACCAGCGTATTTCGAGAAAATTTGCAAATGGTCAACACATTCGTTGGATAGAAACGTAGGTGACCGGCGCTGCCAATGAAATGAAATGAAGTCGGATCAAGCTGTAAGAGAAGATTGCCACACTTTCTTATCAGTCGGATTCTGACGACCATTGACTGAACTCTTATGATATGGCTATACAGAAAACGTTCGTGACTCTTGGTATGTTCATCATTGACGAATTTTCGTTCTCGGACGAGAATGGAGGGCCAACTGGTCGCACGATGCCACCACAGGGAAGGCTGCTTTCACTCCTCTTCCTGCTTGTTGTCCTGACACGATAAACACACAATCGATAGATCGGAGGAGGTGGGACGTATGCTACCATTGGCGCACGAATATGGTGAGTTGCTCCGAAGTATTTTCATTTTGGAATTGGCTCACGGGTTGGGCAGGCTTCCTGCAGAAAAGGTTGGCATGGTGGTAGATAAAGGACACGATTTTCCAAAAGACATTGAGGAGAAACTTATTGAATACGGAAGAGATATGTGGCTGTTCAGAGAACAGCCTGATCGAGGGACAACAAGGGCAATAAACTCATACCGAGGCGAGGTGAGAGGGTAATAACGAGCCGCATGTAAAGCTTGAACTACACTCACTAGCCTTGGACCAGGTTTGAGTACAAAACCCCTCGAATCAGGATCACGCCCAACGATCTCAAGGACACCGCATTGGCTAAACCCAAAATTATTCATTTTATATGTTCCCCATCGAGGGCATTGGCTATCACGTCTGAAGTCCAAATCGAAGAAGGATGGAAACCGATCACGCTCTATGAGCCCATCCCAGTATGTAAAGCTTGATGCACTTTAGACAGACAGTGGTCATGATCGAATCGGTGCTAGGATCGTTGTGTTCCAGAGGAATTACCGTCGCTCAGGAAGGTTCTACATTTCATTTCGATCTTGAGGTCAGTGATTTTGTATCGGATAACCCTGAAAGAAATGCTGATAACACCAGTCCCAATGCTGAAGAAGCGTTTTCAATACTTTCGCGACCTCTTCCTGTATCAAAAGGAGGCATTGAACAAGCCGCCGACGAACTCCTTGATCTTGGCATTGGTGATGGGGGAGGCGGCTGGGTAATAATACGAAGTGGCCCACTTGGTGCATATGCGAAGTCGCGCGTTACGAAAGGTGTCTGGGTTGGTGCGTATTGGACAGCCGCAGATGAAGATAAAGTTGTGGATGTAACAGGTGAGCTAAAACTTGCGCACAAGCACCAGCAACTTCTGAGTCCTCGTGATATTTTAGGCGCTGGGAATAGCTTCTTAGGAGGTCTGGCTGCCGGATTAGAGCTGTCAGATGGTAATGTACTTGAAGGTCAGCGTAAATGCAAAGTTCTTGGACTGTTTCAGTTGAGACATTCTCTAACCACCAGCGCTTTTGTTTGCATCGGTCTCTTCATCATTTATTATCGAACAAGAAGGGCTTCCAAAAATTTCTAATGAAAAATGGAACGGAGATCAACCTCGGGGGAGACTCGAAGATTTACGAAGTCGTCATGCTCGTAATACAAAACAGACGTACATACGTACGTATTGATAACAATACAGATGAAGCGAGGCCAAATTACAGGCCATCTACTGCTGCGTTGATTGATACTTCGCTAAACTTGCGGCAAATAATTCTTCTTGCTTTTTGAGAAGTTCTTCCTCTGTTAGACCTGACTGCTCCCATTTTGACACCTTCTTTTCGCGATCCTAGAAGCAGAATCAGGATGCATTGACAAGGCAAAAGAAGAAAAAAGTTACTAACCTTCTGTTGCTGTTTGTGATCCTTTAGCACGCTCTCTACTTCTGGGGCGAAACTTGTGAACCCGAGACGCTGAAATCGACGTGAATGCTCATTTAAGCAAAGAAAAAAAAACGCTGCAATACCGTCAGAGCAGATATAATATGTTCAGGAGCTATTGTTTTCTTGTTCTCCTGCTCACAGATTTCGTTGGCTTCCGATGAGATCAGGTGGATGAACTCTGGAGGTAATCAGCAACAAAACTCTTTCGATTTGTCAATAGGCCGTTGTATCTTCACCTACACAACATTCTATCACAAGATCACGCGTCTCTTTTGCACAGGCAATGTCGCTAGGTAGAAGTTCTGTAGAAAAAATGTGATGCAAAAATGCGTAGACATGGAGGAAAACGCATACCAGCGATCATCTTTGAAACTGTGGCTTTCGGGAGTGAAAGATCTTCGTCTGAGGATCCCCCTCCAGCAAGGCCTTCACGGTCGGACATAATATACTTGAAGGAGTGTACTTTTGGTTGAACAGAGGTCGGAAACCAATACTTATTAGCGTTTCGTGATATATGAGTGACAAGTGACTCTACAGTGATGGTGATTTCAAAGTCCGAAACTTTAGGCTTCAACCACCATGTCCGGTGTGAGTTCATTTTTAACGAATCGGCTTCTTCGATCCTGTGCTAATGTTTTTCTTAGGTCAATCCTGTCAATCCAAAACCATTTTTACAGGAACTTACAGGAAAACCTGTTTTCGTTCGTCTAAAATGGGGAATGGAATATAAGGGATTCTTGGTTAGCACAGATGGCTATATGAATCTGCAGGTATATACCCTGTTGCTGTTTGTGTCTCGGCATAGGGATTGAAGTTTTCTCTTAGCTTGCGAATACAGAAGAATATCAGGATGGTAAATCGAATGGTGCCCTGGGTGAAGTTTTCATTCGGTATGGTGTTTGCATGCCCTTTATGGTTCAATGCATGTTGATATACTTTTTCAGATGTAACAATGTGCTCTATATAATAAGTCCATTTCATCTATACCAGTTAATTTCAGTCTGATATAATTTTCTTAGTACAGAGAGGCTCCTCCGGAAGCGGATTGAACTTATGCACGAGTGTGGAACGTATGATGTGGCTTTGCACCCAAAACTATCATGAATACTTTCAGCGGGATAAGAACTTTCCTGTATGCAACATTGTACTAGTGCTGATTGTTGTATCACCTTCAATTAATTGCACGTTTCTGCAAACTTCGTATCGATATCTATTAGACGATCTTATTTTAGACAATGACGAAAATCACGTGGCAATGCTTGTTTAATCTCCGACTGAACTTTGCTTTATTATCAAGTTCATGGCGATGCGAGTCTTTCTCTATTAGACCACCACCATCACACGCAACCGCACGTTGTTACACATCACAAATACACATACAAGAAGTACCACATTTTTAAAATGGCAAAATCACTACGATCGAAATCAAAGCGTGCTTTTCGTTCAAAGAAGCGGGAAGGGGGGGTGTACGCAGCAGAAGCAGCAGCGCGGCTACATCGCCTTAACGCAAAATTGCTACAAGTTACGACGAAAGACGAAGGTGTACATGGCTCAGCGGAAGAAGGACAAGACGAACCAGGTTGGTGTTGGTTCGCGATTTTTGGTCTTCTAGACCCAAACGACATCACACTGGACAGCTTGGAGAGTTTTTCAACGGGTCATAGGGCATACGGTCGAAGTGATGCTTCTCAGGCTTGGGTTTTAAGTCGTTGCGACGACTTATCGGAGGATTCTTCTTGATTTCTTTCTTCCACGATTTTTTTGTAATCGCGGATGAAAAGTTATTGACACAGTTTCTCTGTTCACAGCTTCTGTTGGACTTGGCGATTCGATGCAGGTTCAATCAGGTTCGTTTGCGGAAGTTCGTGTATCATCCCTTAATTTATTCCACGACACTCGCGTAGGTTCCATGGACGTCGACACCCAACAACCGAAAGTGTCCACACATGGTTCACGTGGCTCAAGACGAGAAGAATGGCGCAAGTCGAAGGGCCTTTCTGTTCACCCTTCGCGAAAAGGAATGAACCGGCAAGGGGGCTTGGCTGCGCGGAGGAAGGCGGGTCGTTCAAAGAGAAGACGTTGACATTTTATTTGTATTCTATCACTTCACGCATCATCAACCTGCATTCTATGGAAATTTTTTTTTTTCAATTAAATACTTTTGGTATGTCCCCCAATTGCTGCAGTACTACAGCATTTTATCTCCAGTCAATTTGATTAGATTTCGCTTCGACAAGCTGACGTCGCAATATCAATGCCTCGAAAATTCGTACGATACAACGTCGTCTTTGTCTGACAAGGCCTCTGTATCCTTTGTCGACCCTTCGAGGTCTGTTGACGATCTTCGTTTATCCCTTTTGCGTTCCAAGTAGGGAGAACATGTTGCTCTGATGTCATATTAGTTGAAGAATAATGTTATAAGAGAACCTCACGGAAATTCTGCCATGGTAATGTGTTCTGTTATTACACGAACTTCAGGACGTTTGAGAGTCTGTCGACTGAGAATGGGTGGGTTATTCCCTGTGCCGGCCCCTGAAACGGTGTGGATGAGCAGTTCGTTGGAGCAAAAATCCAAGAGGCGCATCACAGCACGACACGAGGCGATGGAACTGTAGAAATCTGTGAGGAAATGAAAACATCACATCCAAATGCTGAATACCATACGTGATCGTCGCTGCAGGAATCTTACGAAATTTGTTGAGAATTTTCTTCGAATACTCTGATGCTACACTTACAGTGCCAATTCTAAGAGAAAGTCGCGTTGATTATTATACGCGAAAGAGATGAGTGCTGTACTTACACATTCATCTGGGCTATATTGTTAAATGATAGTGGATGTTAAGAGTCTTGACTCCGGTTTCTGAGTGGAACTTACTATTCAAGTTCAGAACGTTTAAAACCTGACCAAAGTGGATGAGACTAGAAGTACGCGACTAGAAGAAATGAAACCTCACCGCCGGAATGCAATTTGTTGAGAAAGAGACGAAAAAATAAACGAGCCCGTCTTGAAATAGCAATCTCCATAGGTCTGTTCGTGCAGAATGACGGGCGAGAAGGGCAATTGCAGTAAACACGAGAATCATAAAATCGAACCCCATGGCTTGCTGTCGCCTGAGTATGGTCCTAACTAGAACAACTTCATTGACGACTTACTGAAGAAAAATGTGGTATTTAACAAGGATGGGTTGGTTTGGACAACGACGCAAGACTTCGACGAAGGCTCCCATTGAGCAACCACAATGAACATCGTTCTGTAGAGCAAGGCCCAGTGAGCAACACAAGGAATTCCGAGGACAGCAATGACCGATCGTCTTCGTTCCCATAAAGCAATTGTTCTAAGCATAAGGGATGTTGAGGCGCAGAGAATAGACATGTTTCCCGTCCACTGCGGAGCAACGTGAATCGTGACGCTTATACAGGACAGTCGAAGGGACCTACAGAATTAAACGCATACAACGCCTTTCCGATAATCAGCGAGTCTTTCTGAAAAGTTGACGAAGAAATTCTTACTCGACAATTTATCTGAGAAAAAAGAGTCAGCAACGGCGATGGTGGACATAAGTTGAAACAAAAACCTTTGAGGTTGTCGTAATAGAAACGATTCTGGGTGAGGGTCAAAATCTCTCGAAATAATTGTCGCTCGATGCGCAAACTCACAGGCCAACGAATGAAAATAACATGCAATAACGACAGAAAAAGAAGAAAACTGCGTGTCATATCAGACTAGTGGATCAACAAAGGTGATGGATTGTCAGTTACCCTGATAAAATTAATCACCATATCAAATTAGGAGAGCGGCGAAGCTTACCAAAGGCCAACGGAACCTGCGACGGCCAGAGAGGAGAGACCACTCGAAATCGCAAGTCGTGAATAGCTCCCATACATAAACGCCAAAAAGAACGAAGACGAGCTTGGCAAAAACGTCTATAAATTCAATCATCGGTACCTCTAACGTTTAAAAAAGGTTTTAGTATGCTCACCACCATCCTTCGCAATTTCTTCGATATCTGACCATCGGACCATGGTATTCGTACTTTCTCTGGGGTACTACTAGTGGGAGAGAGGAAATACGGGCGATAAAGTCGTCCAGTTATTTATTGTTGAACGCCGCTCCCCTCCTTCAGTTCTTAAGTCTATAAAAAAATTCCTAACTTTCATTGCCGTTGAAGAAGAGTGTTGTCTTTAGTAAAATTCACCACCAGGAGTGAGTAAGTGTCTAAGAAACTTTAGGGCGACTTCGAGTTTAAGCGCATAGCTTCCCGTCAGTCAATGGAAGCGCCAGGAACAGGCTGTATGCATCCAACTTAAATCTTGTCAATAAAAACCCTGAACTTTGTGATTAATATAACAATGAAACCCACTTTTCAGCCAGGGTATTTCAATTCCAGGAATGGTTCCAATTTAGACGAAAATAAAAACCAGTTGAATTCGAGTCTGTCAAAAGTGTTCCAGACACAAGATTTCAAGTTGACAAGACAAGTCGCCGAGGAGTCGGAGATTGTTAGGGCCCCCAACTTCTCTTCGTGGTGTAGTTGAGTAGATTTAAACAGACTAAACTCCCGAAGAAACTGAAAGACGAGAAGAAGAGCCGGAAGAGCTAGGCCTAGATCGGTTGCCAGCAAATTGCCTTTCAATTTTCGACATTAATAAATTGGATGAAGGACGACAATTCTAATCTAGACCTGTTGTGGAATTCGTGCGGGTAGAGTCAGTATATGTAGTTTGTGGTTGCTTTGACTCTCACAGCTCTCTTTGGTCGTTCGGTAATATCTTGAGAGTTGCATATGTCACCACGTTGAGCCAGAATAAGAATGGCCTTTGACGTTCGTTTGAAATGCCTCGTAGATGATAAAATAGCTTTGAATAGTCCCTCTGCCTCACGTTCTCCAGAAGCTTTCTTACCATTGGCGTTATCCACTGTCTTCACACTGTTCGATGACCTTACCCAGTGAAAGGGAAGTAAACGAGTATAAGGAAAACTCCGAGTCCATGTACAAATAAATGCGGCACCACGCCGTATTCCTACTAATCTTCTTCAAAATATTTTGCCCCGATGGCAGCAATGATTGCACTCTTGATCTTTAAAATATCGCGATAAATGCTGCTGGTAGCAATATTTTTACACTTGATCGGTGTCGTGGTCTCATACTCATGTAGCGCAACTTGATTTTTCAAAGCATAGTGCCAGTGAATGTCTGGATTATTTTCCACAATGGCATCGTCTGGCTTAATTGCGCGTATGTTCTGCACGAGTGATTGAAATTCGAGGTCGATTGCTGCACAGGAGTTATGAAGAGAATTGTCAGAAAGTGGCCATAACACAAAATTGTTTCGTGCAGTTCACTTGCATTAAATTTCTTGTACATGTTGATTGCGACGTCCGGTCGCAGTGGAAAAAAAAACCCGATAGTCAGTCAACATAGAACGCCTATGCGGAGACCATCTTCAATGCAAACGTTTTAGACTTTCCAAATCTAAAACGGTATATGTATTACAAAGGACAATGCAACGGAGGCACGTCCACACGTCTCTAACTACACCATATTGAGACAAGCCCGTCCGCCCCACTGCTGACGAGCCACGGATGTTTGCTACTCCACTTGACTTGGAGAACTCCGAGGCCTTCGACAACGTCGTGACCTCGCAGAATCTTCAGTGGCACAATGAGTGGGTCCGTCATGAGGTCGTTGTAAACACGTGAATGAAAGATTTGTATTGACCCATCGTCTGATGATGAGGAAAAAAGAGGATATGTTGGATGAAATTGAAGAGAACGAATTGCCCGCGAATGATAGCTGGAGACAAAAAAAGGTCGCCATCAGATTGGAGACGAATACGTGAAGTGAAATACTTGCCGTAAAACTTTGTATGGTTTGTCACTGAGTTCAAGGTCGAACCAGCAAAGCTTTCGGTCATAACCCCCGACGATAAGATGATCTCCACTGGGGTGAACATCCATGGAAGATATCCATCTGATTCCAGGTGTGAGGGTTTTGATTAGTTTTTGCTCCGCCAAATTGTACAATCGAACATATTGCTGGGTCTATCAAGAAAACAATGAAATCTCAGAGCAGTTGATGATGAAATTACTTACCGCTACAAAAAAATGTGGGTTCACGGGGTGGAAAAGGACGGCCTGAACGGCCCCTTTGATTTTTTTAAATGGGGCTTGCGAATGTCGTTTTGTAATTTGATGAATCCATACACCTCCCTGGGCACCTCCAGTGGCTGGCAAATAATCAATATCGTTCTTTCAAGCAATTGACTCGAAGGACAACTTACAAACACTAGCTATATAATCCCCTCTGCGGTGCCAACAGAAATTCGTTGGTGTTCCAGATGAGGGCGATAGTTGAATAGTCGTAATCGGAGTGTCGACAGACCATGCACTGGAGGGTGTCATACTCCATTTCACAGGTGAAGGCGTACTGGGTGGAGGTGGGAGAGTTGCAGGCGCCAAAGCGGATTGTGTTAGTGAGAGAACCGCAGGATCCACGTTAGGTGGAATGATGAAATGTACTGTCTCTTCTCTGTCGAAAGTTGAGCAACGGTTGGAAAGGAAACAAAAAAAATTGCTCACACTCCAACTGCAAAGTACGCGACATCGGTTCTGGGACACCAGGCAAGAGCACCGATTTTGCCACTAAACTTCCATCGTTTAACTTCCCTTCCAACAAGAATTTCCCATAGGCTGACTACTCCATCTTCGTCTCCACTGATAACCCATGAACCATCGGGACTGAGGCTAATGCATCTTGCACGACTTTTCATATGACGGAATTGCAGACTCCGGTAAGTTGGGAAGGGCTTCAAGCTGTTTGGGCTGGGTAACTTGGGAATCAATGATTCCGGATCGATATTGAGTTTTACGCGTTGCACGCGAGGAGCAAGATATAGATCGAGTTGCCGGTTAAATCGCTCCTTTATGAAGCGATCGTATGCAGGTACCAGACGCAGCGAAGGATATTTTTGGGGAAGAAAATTACGTTCGCGGTCTTCTGGATCCAGTTCTTCCCAAGATTTTCGTTCGTCTTCGGTAGGTAAATACTCTTCTGGTGGATTGTAGGATTCAGCATTGGTAGGAAGTGGCGGTTTGGGTGCAGGTAGTGGTGGAGGATGAGATGATGAAGTTTCCTCAGTCCAAATGGCGTGGGGTTGGAACTTGGAGGAAGTGGTTTTTGGTTTTTTAGGGAGGATTCGGCCTTGTCGAATTGCGCGGACAATTTTCATGATCTTTCCCAAGTTAGTCATGTCATATAGAGGGCTTTTGACACCATTTTAATCACCTTTTGCTTTTCCCACTTACTAGGGACAAAACGACGTTTAGGTTGCAGAGCCCCTGACAGAGGCATGACTTCTTCCTTGCCCTTGCCCGTAAACCACTCAACCATAGGCTCGTAAGGGTCATATGAAGAATCTGGATTTTCGCCCGCATAAAGTCTCTGAATGATATCAAGTTCTTCTGAGGTAAGGGGCCTATCTGTTTGGGTATTTTTATCGAAGGCGGAAGTCCTGCACTTGATAATTAGCTTTTTCTATCATTAGTATAGAAATAATGCATTCGACGCACCATGCTTCAGGATCGTCCACAGTCGCCAAAAACTTATCAAGTTCGTCACCACGAGCTGGACGTAACACTTTTTTGCCGTTTATATCATAACCTACGTGTGGTAGATCATCGTACCAATGCATTGGAATGTTCCCGACGCGATTGGGTGCCTTTGAAACTCAGTGTCCTTCCAAGGGCGCTTTGTCTAACAGTTTTACTCACCTCTTCTGTTGATGAGTCCGAATCGTATTCTGGTTCAATTTCAGGGTAAACAAGTTTTGGTTGTTTCGTAATTTCAGATACCACTGTTTTTGCTTTTGGGAAGATGTGCAAAGACTCGTCGGTATCCGTATCGCTTTCTTCATTTATCTCCTCTTCATCTTCAAACTCACTTTCGCTTCCTGTTACGATCTCTGGAAATTCTTCCACCTCACCCTCGTCCGAGGACGCATCCAGAATGTCTTCTTCATCACTTAACATTTCCAGACCTCCATTTGTTCGCAGTTCGGGGTGAGGAGATTCATTTTCTTCGACACTTTTCCTTTTGTTTGATTTCTTTAAAATCATAACGACTGCTGTAAGTGGAGAGGGGAACCCTTGTCCAAGAGTTATCTCGAAATTGAAAAAGTCGATTTATACACGTGACCGCACTCTTCAGGTCAATAGCCGCCCAACCAAGCAAATCAAAACAAGCGCTCTCGAGTCCGTTGAACGACAAGTCAAGCGCATTTTGTTCCAATAGCATTAGGAAGGAATGGTCAACTATGGAGGCGGTGCGAATGCTTTTTCGAGACTGCAAGACTTTCAACTGACGCATTCATCCGTGAACCTTTTTTTTTGGTGTACAGATGAAGTTTCGGCCCTTGTAGTGGACATTGGGACATCTTCCTTGCGCGCTGGATATGCCGGAGACGACACCCCCAGAGCTATCATTCCAACAGCTTATGGATACCACAAACCGCCGCCAGATATCGATGTTCCAATGGGAGGAGACACAACCGAAAACGGAGGAGATGCAGTAGTTAGACCCAAATTTTCCAAAATCTACGTTGGCTCATCTGGACCGTCAATATGGCGAGAAGGGATGGAAGTTGGCAACCCGCTTCTAGATGGTCTCAGTATGTGATTTTTTCGAACTTGAACCCATCCCCCATTCATTGAGTTGACTTCAATTTATCTTTTGCAGTTCAAGACTTTGAGCCAATAAAACATCTATTTGACCACGCTCTTTCCAAAATAATGCGATGCAACCCAACTGACCATCCAATCCTGGTGACAGAACCCTCATGGAACACACCTGCGAATCGCGAACGTATGGCAGAAATTATGTTTGAGGAATTTAATGTTCCCGCATTTTACATTGCCAATACTGGCGTGCTAAACGCGTACGCTGACAGTTGTTTTTTGAGCCGCGTCCTTTTGCATTCTCATTCTCTCTCTCACAGATTCGCTGCAGGAAAAGGCTCTGCTCTAGTAATTGACATCGGACAGGCCATGACAAGCGTCACGCCCGTCGTGGATGGCTTCGTTCTTCGAAAAGGTTGCTTTCAATACACACAAAAACCGACTTTTTGAATAACTGGTAAAATCGAATAGGTCTTGCGTATTCTCCACTTCCGAAACTCATTCAAGCTCACGCACGTCATATTCTCGTCAATCCCAACCCGCACAGAAGAGGTATCGAGCTAGTGCCCCATCAGCTCATCGCTAGCAAAACAGTTCGCCGTTTCTGTTAGATGGGTTTCTACAGCATCTTATTATTTTTGATCTAGCCGGTAGATCCAGGACAACCACCGCAATTCCTTTTACGACAGGACAGGCTTGTTGGGACGACGGAATCCTGGCGCACCTGGGCGGAGACGAGGGAAGTAGACGAGTGGTTGCAGTGTGTCGCAGGCGTCGTAGAACAGGGCTGGAATGACCAGTATGTTTCCTCTCTTCATGTCTTTTCAATTCCATTCAAACTCTCTATTCTATTTTAGAGTGGTAGCCCAGCGGACCCCCCGGCAATACGAATTCCCAACCGGGTACAACGCATACTTCGGTTTGGATCGGTACCAAGTTGGCGAGAACTTGTTCACGCACACTCCCGCGCTTCAGGTAAGATCTTTTAAAATTTTAGTTGCAACAGAATCACACTGATTTCATCGTTGTGTAATTTTTTTTTACAAAAAAACAGGCTAGTAACCCCAATCTACCTAAAACCATCCCATCGTTGATTACAGAAGCCTTGCGAGCTTGTGATCCCGAGTTACGTCAAGTCCTTGTTAGCAACGTCGTTCTGACAGGGGGAGGAAGTCTCTTTGCTGGCTTTGCCGATCGTCTGGCAAGTGAATTATCAAGGTCGTTCCCTCATGTACGTCAAATTTTGCTTTTGGTTTAAAAGTTATGCATGGCTAAAAAAATTTCCTTTGTTCCCGCCCTTCTGGTCGTTCTGAATTAGACTAAAACTCATGCCCCTGGCAATCCTATCGAGCGCCGTTATGGGGGTTGGTTGGGTGGTAGCATCTTGGCGAGTTTGGGTACCTTCCATCAACTCTGGATTAGTAAAGAAGAATGGAAGGAACATGGCAAGCTTATTGTTGGACAGAGGTGTAAATAAAACTACCTTTTTGGCTGTTTTCTTCCGTAATGTACTACTTATTGTCTTTCTTATTACCAGCTAGACGATTTCTATTCTTCCTTCTTCGGTGAAAGTCAGGAAATATCCTTCGTTTTAGGTTGACCAAATGACCTCAAATACTTTGTATAAGAATGAAGGAGTGTGTATAGCTGAGACAACAAAGCGTGTGGCAAGCTACTGTGACTTTCATAACGGTGAAGAAAAAGAAACCGCAGCATAACAATGTCAACGGTAAAAATTTGAGTACAGGCAAGGCTTCGGTATGTTTTGAATATATAAATAAAGGGGGGTGTGGGGGTAAATGCACAGCTGCAGACAAAGAGAAAAAGAAAAAAAAGGCTAATGAAGGACAATGGCTTTTTACGTATGCAGACGAAAAAAAATGAAGCCGCTTTTCTCTTCGAGAACACAAGAAAAGAAAACGAGGACAATAAGCTCAATCTTTTTTTTCTTGTCGACTGGATCATGAGACCAGGCCCACCAACAAAACTAACAATGGAGAAATGCGTTTTTCCCATCGGGTTTCAATCAAATTGTCCTACAGGCTTTCTGAAAGGGAAAAAGGAGGGGGAAGAGGAGAGTCCAACCAGTCGATAGAATAGAGGCAACCATATTCTGAGTGAATGTGCAAAAATGGAATCGCGCAGAAAGAAAAGAAAAGATCTGATATCGTGAAAAAAAGAAATCGTTGGGTGGGTATTTGTTAAACTGGAAATGTCGGCGAAGCTTCTCAAACCACTTGGACGGTTTTTACCATACGTGGGGTTTTTTTTTTTCTCATCAATAGGCCTCAACGACCTCATGATACTCACGAACGCCCCGGAGCAAGCCCAAACCCTGGATTGCCCTGGGCTTGATACGAGTCGCAAAGTTCTTTGGTCCCAATTCATCAGCTCCAGAAGGCGGCCCACGGGGCTGCCTGGTCGGGTGGCTGACCATCCTGTGGCCAGGAGCATGAAGTGTAGTGCTGATCCTTGGGATAATCGGTACCTGTGCCTGATGCTGCTGTCCTGGGTCAGAAGGCGTAGCAGAGATAGGTCGGGAAATGCCGAGACCCTCAAAGAGCTTCCTGGATGCCTCCTCGCGCGGCGAAAGAGGCATTTCGTGGGAAGACGTGGAGCGCGGGGTAGTAGGCGACGACTTCGATCTGACAGACGAGTCAGACGAGCCATCGGTGTCATCGTCCGTCATGTCGATGGCAACCGTCGGCAAAGGCTGGGAGACTGCCGGACTGAAGCGCAAAGGCTGCGGTCTGAATTTAATACCGAGGTGGGTATTCGGCGAATTGAACCCGTTTTCGGCTGCTGCTGCAGGCGGAGGCGACGCGCGTTGTCCAAACTGAGGAGAAATTCTACTACCAGGAGTGCTGACGACACGATGGGGCGTAAGAACCGAATTGTTGCCTGCACGCCTCCAGGAAGAAGCAGCATCTGACTTGGAAGGAGTACCAGCATGGGCATTGTTGGAGGAAAGATTGCCCAGGGAAGTGCCTCCACTGATGACGGTCGTCGAGACGCTCGGGGTCGCTGGAAGATCAGGCTGGTTGGGAGAAACATTCAGGCTGGTCGAACGGGTAGCAAATCTGGCACCATTGGCAGGTGTTGCCGGTCCTTGATCTCCTGAAGGGTTGCCTAACCCGAGTTGAGCTCGAAGAAGTTCAGCCTGACTTGGGCGGCGGACCGGGCCGTGAGCTGCTGAGAAACCGTTGGCGATAGGCGGAGTGGCGGCAGACTGGTTAAAGCCAAGACTGACGCGCCTTTCACGAATCTGGGCGGCTTGTTGGAGCTGAGCCTGAGCAATCATCTCTGCTTGAATTTGTTGAGCTTGCACGGTCTATTAGATTAGATTAGAAAACTTGATACGGGGAAACAACGAATTTTGGGTACCTGAAGCCTCAACATCTCGAGTTGCATCATTTGAACTTGCATTTGAGTAGCAGACATCATCTGAGGAGGGTTAAAGGGCATGCTAAGGGGGTTCATTCCACGGAGAGCAGCTTGCTGGGCAGAGAAGCGGTTGTTGGGCCCATCGACGGCGGCAGTAATGGGAGCATTTCTGTTGACGTAGATAGGCCGTTGGGGTATGTCAGCAACTTGATCGCCCTCGTCATCCTCTGGGAAAATATTGGTAGGATGAGTTTGAGAAAGAAAATGGGAGATATTGAAGGATGCAGCAGGAGCGGCCGTGTGAGGAACGGTCAAGGAGGTTGAACGAACGCCGCCGGTACGAAGACCAGCGAGAAGAGAGGCTCGGTTGTTAGAATTGATGTTTGGGGTAGCCATTGGACGTGAAAATAGGGAATCAGAAATGGAGTGACGACTGGTGGATTACGGAGAGAATATTATGAACAGAGAAAGAGCAGCAAAAGTTGGACGAATGAAGATAGTGAATGCAGCGGCCGACGATCAGACACGACTCTCTTACGGGCTGGGGCTAAAGAGAGAGAGAATAAGAAAGTGAAATATATGAAAATGATTTTTGTTATTTGATTTTTATAAGTAGTACAAGAAGAGACACGCCAGCCAAGCCTAGATGAGAGAGAGGAAGAAAGAGTCAACAAACCCCGACCCAACACGAATCAGTCCGGACAGACCCCAGTCACTACTATGTCACAAATACTTCCGTGCACTCGCCCGTACCTTGGTGTCAAACACACTGCTCCGGATCACCGTGTGTGCTGTCTGAAAAGGGTTCATCGCCGTCTGTAGTCTTTTGTCTTCACCGCTAATTATCTGCAACGAAACAATACACACCTTTACATACAATTCCCATATATCCATGAAGAACTGTCGAATCCCGTCATCATTCTTACCCTCGTGCAACAGCACAAACTTTGTATCTGATATATATGTTGTCATTGCCCTTTTCTTTGCAGGAGATCCACTGCACTTACTTCCAGGTGTCACAAACGCAGATACTGTCCACTCGTTAAATTTGTCTATCGCCTTGAAATACCTTTAGAAATTATCTACAGAGTTGTCCCTGCACAAGTATCCATCTTTACCTACATCAAATTCTGCTTTCGCATTTCATCTTCAATCACATCCAGACTCGCATACGCTATCATCTGAATAACATGACGGTCCTGCCCTCCTCCTACGCGTACTCCCCCGCTACTCGTGTGCTGCGTAGCGCTAGATGCTCCAGATAGTGCCGTCAGCGTACCAGCAAACGCACTAGTGGACCATGTCGGCAAATTCGAAGCCAAGGGACTTGAAACACTCGCTGCAGGCTTCGACGATTGGTGCGTAAGGCTGTACAACGGGGTGTCTGATGGCGACAAGAGGAAGAGATGGTGTGACATGTTTTCTGTTGGCGGACAGGATGAGGAAAAACACCTAAACCCTAACCCTATTATGCGCCAAGTATTCTTGTTGTATCCTTATTCTACTATCACGTGTAACAGGATTCAAACTGACTGGGAGATTCAAAATGTGCTTTCTGGCCACAAAAAGGATCTCTTTGCCCCAAATTTTTTTATATTCAAAAGACTGCACTACTGCCAGTACCGAATATCCAAAAATATCGAACAAATGTTGCAGGGAAGGTGTCTCAAAAAATTGATCTTTAGTAATGACGCTATGAAATAAGATGGAATTTTGTCTTCAAATGGTAGCCAAATCCCCTATAAAGTTGTGAAAGCAAATTTTGGGCATTAATCATCCTTCCTGCCAAATTTCAAGCTTAGGAAGGTGGTTTTCGAGGTTCTAGATACAAAACATTTAAAAATATGACAATTTGAATTGATGTGTTTTGAACTCCGCTTGAAACGCGACGCACTCTCAGTTAACTTGATCCACGCAACCTAGTATCTGCGCAGATATGGTATGTGCCCCAGGAGAGTTATTACGGCCAATGACCCTGAGGTCGAAAAATGTTTCCAGGAGGCTGTTCAGCTTCTCAGGCTCAACCTGTTATACTATATGACCTCTTTCATGTATATAGTCATTATATTTTATCTGTACATACTTTATTGCATATATTTACCTATAGAAAGCATTATAGACTACTTTAATACACTTTCCTTTTACTACTAGCCCAAAATCCGATGACTCAGCGACGAAATAGTTGAATTGAGGAACTGCAGGGAACTGCAAGAACGACAATGCCGGCGGGGATTGAAACGGCAATGTGACGCATGGTGACGATGATTTTGAATCTCTGACTTTAGGACTTTCAGACGCGGAACTGCTCCGCTGCTTGAATTACTTCACCTCTCCCCTCAAAAATTTATACTTGAGTTGCCTAGACCTATTACTATGTGCCTGAAAAAAAATTAAGCCAAGGGGTTATGGGATACTGGAAATTTTGAATCTCCTTGATCATGATAGTAGTTGTGCATCGATTACTCCAAATCGAGCCTGAGTAGAACTCTCCGAGTCACCTCTCTTTTATCCATCTTACTTATCACGAAATGAAATATATATGCAGTCACCTCAGATGTGAATTTGTCTCCTGAGGCTTCCTCGAATGACTTGACAACGTTCAACATCATTGCTTACATCACCACATTTAAGCCCTGATTGACTTGAGCCCATTTCGAAAACGCTTTCCATCATGGGTACAGTATACTGACGGTCCTTGGGACAACATTTTATATCTGGGAATCATGGCGTGCTTTAAATAAAAAAACTAT
>QDKV01005301.1_pt1 | contig 48525 bp, 58 predicted proteins | sample 1861101 | NCBI WGS metagenome assembly QDKV01 (sample SAMN04275158, study PRJNA302643) | Fungus metagenome, whole genome shotgun sequencing project. | isolation source: fruitbody | host: Mallocybe terrigena | place: Sweden | collected 2013
CATAGTCTATAGTTTTTTTCAGATTTTTCACTATTTTTTTCGTGATTTTTCAAATGTCACTCTCAAAGTACATACTCTCTAATACCCCATACCCTGGGCTGTCCACGGAGAGGTATGGGTTAAGACAGAGGCGACTGTATCTTTCTATGGAAGTAAACAGTGTTTGTGTATAAAATCACAAGGTGTTGACCTTGATCAGTATATCAAAGTATTCGGTTGGCCAGACAATTGATCCAGATACGAATGTGGCTACAAACCCCGACAACCACATCGAGGCGACGGTCGTGCAAGAGATCCTGGTCTTTCCGGTCGCCTCATTCTCTGAACAGAACTCACAAAAATTATTGCCCACGTCAAAAAGTTAATTGTAAACCGATTATATACGTACAGCAAAACCAAAACGAGGAGTCTAGATCAGTCTAGGTCGTGAGGATTTCGTTACATCTATATCAAGGTGGCTGTGGTGCCCCAAATAGCCATGATAGTTCCAACGACGATGATAAGCACATCGAAATGACTACAACGTTTGTCTATCATAACTTTTGCCAGGACAGGACCGACAATAGAGATCATGAACGCAGAGAATGACCCGAGGAAGGCCATCGTCGAACTAAAATCGGGTATCATCATGGACACCATAATAGACAGTGTCGTGACAGATATGCGCTGGAGAACGCCTAAAACGCGCTTCCAGCGACCAAAATGTGACCCTTTTGGGGCCACTGAGAGACCATCGGGTTTGGCTGCGAGGTCTTCAGGAGAAGTCAGGGGTGCGTCAAGTCCAAGCAAAATCTCGATGGTGGCATTTAGCTGTCGTTCAAAGTCAGATGGATGAAAAACGCAAGAGAATATTTGTCAGAAACAAACTGGTTGTGTGTTAAGACCAAATTTGGACCTAAACTTGTGTGAATGCGAGAAAGCATGTTTACAGAACGTCGTTACTCACAAGGGGCTGATAACAAGCAGCCAGAGGCATAGTGTGTTGAGAAGAGGGTTATAACCAGGCGTTGCCAGCAAATCTATACTAATCTATGGTGGACATCAATACCTTGTAACATGTATATCCGTCGGTCCGTACCTCATCGCTGACATTTCGACCAAACATGAGATACCCAACATATCCGATGACAGTGTAGAGGCATGTCGCAACAGTCTTCAGAAACTATCAGGAAGGAAACTCCAAGGGTCACTCTTGAACTCACAAATGCCCGATTAATCATGTGGTCAAACTGACTAGGGTCAACCATATCTCTAGCGAGAGAGGGAATGACTGCGTGTCCGGAAAACTGGAAATACTTCAGAATAGTTAATAACCTTTGATACATAACACCTACACCAGCCATAAACAGACCAAACGCGAGACCAAGTTTGGGGACGCCTTGGATGCCCAAATCAGTAGGAGAAGGACTCCAAAGACTTCCTGGTGCATTCTTCTTTGAGAATCCATCAAACAAAATCACAAAAATCAGAAGAACTGTGGATATGATCCCAAATATGGAAGCATAAGACAGTAACGACAATGGGAGGAAGACGGGGGGTAGAAAGCTGACGTAAAGTATGATTAGAAGACAGAGTAGTCAAAGTACAATCTTACAGGCTTACAGAACAAGTCCCCAAGCCTTGTAGAAGTTTGATGAATGTTGAGGCAACAGAGAGTTTAAAGAATCACCATATAACGTGACTAGACAAACGCTGCGCACGACATGAGTCTGGACAAAAACTTGAACGTAAATGGGCCTACCTAACAGCAAATAATTCCAGACAAAACATGAAACTAATGACCGGAGTAGCCACAGGCCCAAAGGCCTTTCTACCGATGTCCGAATACGACCGTATCCGAGGATCAGATAAGATGATACGAGCCAGGATTTTCGCACTACAAAGATCGTTAGCCGGAAGAAGTGCGGATCGAGCGTGAGTGCATAACCCACGTATGACAAGCCACGAAACCATATGAGATGATAATAATAGTACCCATAACCCAACCGGCATATGCAAACGCCAATGGTTCGGACAGCATTCCCATGCCGAGAAGAATAGCAATGGAATTGAACAACTGAGCATGCAAGGAACATCATGAGCTATATGGATCGCTGGATGGACAGGATAAGTTTACACATACCGTCTGTCCATACGTACTCTGACCACTAAAGTGATTGTTTTTGGAGCTGATGACAGAAGCTCCAGACATCCGCCTTCGGCAAAGTGGAGGTGCTGACAGATAGTTGGGTACCTGGTCCTGAGAATCCTGTGGAATTGAGGAGCCAGTCATGGTAATGATGGGATGAGCGTCATTCCAGAATAAAACTTTGGAAGGCTTTTTAGCCAGCAGGGGAGCTTCTTCTCCGAGAATTGAAGTAATGGGTGCAGCAGACAAGATTGGTCCGTGCACACGGGACGTCTGTTCCTTGGGCGAGTCATAATCCTCGTCCCAGTCCAGTTGCCCGATGAAAGGGTCGTCGTGCACCAGAGTCGAGGGCATCGCATCAAAGTCCTCGTCCTCATCGTTGAGAAATGGCCGTCTTCGTTGTTGAACTTGTGATTCTTCGTCGTCGTCGAATACAGGTGTTTCCGAGTTGGAAGGGACATTGGAGCCCGCAACGAGATACTGTACACGACGATCTGAACGATGAATGAGAACTGCTGCCACAACAGCTGTAGATTTCACTCACATGACTGAATCACATCCCTCACATTCGACCGCGCACTGGAAGCAGATCCTACGAAAGGTGTTGGGAAGGAAGCCATGAAAATTTCAAATTCGAAAATTGCGGCTTTTAAGATAAGGTCAAGATCTAAACTTGAGACGGATCTTATACCTTTTTGCAGGCACATTCAGGGTGCACCGGAGGCTCTGCCGATTCCGATGTAAAAACTTGTAAAAATATGATCGCTTCCCATAAAATTCTCAACAGCGCCAACACCAAAACAACGCGAAAAAAGGTGTACAATGTATTGTTGTCAGGTACGTGCATGTTTAGTAAATAATGCGGAAGTCTAGAAACCAGAAAAGTCTTAATCAATGAATGATAGGTGGACGTAATAATCAGGACGAGTTGACCGCCCTTCGGTTCGTCCATAACATATACGGTTCTCTGATAACGTCCCCTTGGACAGTTTTACGAGAGCTTCGTCTCGCGTCCGGGAGTCTGGCATTGGAATTGAGATCCTACATAGAGAATTAAACATATCAGAAAGGCTAGCTTGGATGGCTACTCACTGCTAATCGCTTCTTCATTCCTGCAATTATGTGCGGCCACCATTTTGTTAAAGCGGTCTTCAATGCAAGTTCCCTGTGACCTTTGGGATTTAGCCAAGAAACATAACCTTCAAGCTATCCAAAAGTCCAATCAGATTGACCAATTAGAAGGCGACATAACTAACCTCTTCCACCTCAATGAACATACACCAGTCAGCAGGGGAAAGAATTTGATCAGCGCCCTCTTCCTCCTCCCGTCTTTCATGAATATCCTCATTATCATCTACTGCTTTCTTTTCCAGTTGCTTGAGGTCAAACTCACTCGGGCCTTGAATGAACACACGCCCAGTCCCATACTGTGCAATCCCACCACTTCCCACCAACGACGCGGATCCCATGCCATCAAACCACCAAATTCGGTTATAGAAGCGGTCTTTCCCGAGTGGCTTCACACGGATCGCCCCTAGCAGCTTTCTGAATTCCCGCTCAATACCCTCGAGTCGTCGTTCCAACTTGTTCACTTCTTCGTCTAGGCGTCGGTGGTCCGCCATAGCCTGCTTTTGTTGTGCCTGTTTTGCTCTCGCCGCTTCCCGCTCCTTAGAGTGCGCAATAGTATGAGCCTTCACGCGCAGGTCTTTGGAACGCGATCCCTTCCTGCTAGTGGCTGGAGTTGACTCCGAACCGCCTTCTGATATATCTGAAAGTTCGCTTGAGTCTTGCACAACCGACTCCTCTCCATTTTTGTTTGGAGTTTCTTCCTTGGTCTCACCGATAAGGTTGGCCATTTCCTCTTGGCTGAAGGAAGTGTGTTCAGTGAAGAACTCGCAACTAATTACTCTGTCGACTCACTATTGCTTCTTCATCCGATTTACCTCGATCTTCTCTTTCCTTAGAGCAGTCAACTGTTCTTCGCAAGAGTCCATATGCATGTGAATCGCCTTTGAGGAGATTGCCAGACTACACATAAAGGACAGAATCGCGATGCGATCAACCACAGGCAGGGCATAGTACCGTTCTTTGGGACGAGCCACAGCTGCAACAGATATCCGTTGGCCATCTGAATCAACGGACCCTTCCACAGATGCGAAAAGTAATTTCGTTAAAATTATTGGAAGCCCAGGGAAATTAGAGAGATTGGCATGCTAAATGAGATTTCATCAGTGTTATTGATGGCAGATCAGAGGCAGGCAAATACGAACATCTTTTAAACATCCAACGAGTGCGTCCTCCCAGCCTTCACGTCCTTCTGGATACCGCAAGGGTACTCTTTCCCAGTTATTTCCAACATCCGCCATGGCTGCTAGCAGGTCATCTAGCGTAATGTTCCAGATGAGTTCCAGGTCCCTTCCTGTTTGTTCCTTCTCCTGTAGCAGAGACAGAGTAGCACTATGCCTCGTAAAACCGACAGTACGGAGATTATAAATTAGAGTCGAATGAATTTCGGCGAGCAATTCACAGTGTTGGTCAGCTGTACAGTGGCGAAGAGCGTGTTCCAGTTCATCTAGGGTAAAGGTGGACAGGTGCAGAGGTTGTCTGTAAAATCGATATTGTAATTATTGATCAATTCCCTGATAGATCATTCGCTTACCCGTAAACAACCAAAAAGTTCCAGGACATCAAGACAGATTCGAAACCCTTGTCGAAGGCTGCCAATGTCGCTATCGTACCCGGAGGCCTCGTCAATCTCATACCAGCCTTCTTGTCCTTTTCTGTGATACGAATATCAAGGTCTTCAGTGGGATATCGAAGGGGTTTCTTTTTCTTCTTTTCGGCAGCAAGCCGGTCAGCCTCCGCTTTGACCAATTTTTGCTTTTCTTCCTTCGCTCGGGTCTCCTTTTCACGTTTATCTGAAAAGAAAATGTAATCGGAAAAACAGTGCATGTATGCACACGTAAACCGACCTTTTTCATCTTTCACAGTCGACATCTTCTTCTGTTTCTTCGATGGCGGCCCTTCCTTGTCTTCCCAGGCCTTCTTTCTCTTGTCGATCTCTCCTTTCTTGATGTTTGCCACCCCTTGACGTGTTTCCTCTGGCATAACGGATTCCACACCATATCGTGCAGCGATAGGCGGTTTGACCGTCCATGGGGAAGCTACTGCAGCATCCCGGTCCACACAATCACGGATGAATCGCCGAAGGATAGACTTTGAAAACGACAGTCGATCGCGACTAGAAATACAGCAACACGTAAATTTGGGAAACATACATATCGCGATGTACATGCCTCATCTTTTTGCAAGTCACTTCGATCAGACTTCCGACAAGTTTCTTGTCATTCTCTGTCGGTTTGGTGGTCGATTTCCCCTTTTCGTGACTTTTGTCACGTTCAAGTTCCGTAAGGTAGACCCAGTAGTAGTATAGTGCAGGATCATCCCTGGCTATGATTTCTGCAATAGGAGTTTTGAGGTCGCCACTAATAACGTGGGGTGGATCATCATCAAGGGTGGATGTAGCAGTGGGATCTATGTGCGCATCTCGCGCTTTTGGATCATCGTTGTACTTTGGAGGATAGACTTTATCGACTCGAGCATGATACCTGATATAAGGGTTAGGAAATACTGACTGGGGAGAGCGAAGTAACACACTTGACACCAGAAAGATCAATGATGACTCCTAGATGGTGAATGAGCAACATTGGGAAAGAGGTAGACAAACGACTCGGAAACGTACTTTCGCCAGGAAAGTATCGATCTTTAAAGCGGTCGTAGACAGCTTCTACTAGATGGTCTAGACGACCCATAACCTCTATATGAAGGCAGTAAACGAAGCAATCAATAATTTGTTAAAAAATTCAAGGCGAGGACTTACGCCATTGAACGGCTTTGAGTACAGCGGGTTTGAGAGGTTCTGAAAATCTCGCGTGTAGTGTCCTCGCTTCTTGACGCTCACTTTCTACTGCCTGAAAGTAATCGAGACCACTTTTGCCCGTCACTTCGCATTGGAACTGTTTCATGTGGTAAAAAGACATGCGTGCGGCATAAGCTCTACGAGAATGGAAGATGTAAGCATCGAATTGAGAAGGACAACGATTGGGGAGTAGAGGGTGAACATACTCATAAGTCTCAAACACCTCGCCTGTCTGGCGGAGATAAAAGACAGGCCGGTGTGGATCAGTGCGAACGGCCTGTAAGAGGGCCTCCGAAGGCTCGGTGAGGACGACGCGCTTGCGACGACATGTGGGCATGGTAGCGGGAGGAGCGGGAGGCGGGTGAGGGTTGGGGAGGAAGGACGGAAGGTGGTGGGAGGAAAAAGGGAGGGATGCTGATGGCAAGACGGCAGAAGAAAAGGGACAGGTGGCTGGTCGGAGGAACGGTTACGGCCACAGTCCCGCACACCCCACTGGCAACTGCTCTCCAATCACCTCCAGCTCATCGACCTCCTATATACGCGTTCTTCACCCGCTATTAGCTCACACATAATTTGCGACAATGGGCTATTGCAATAAGTATTAAATTCCCTATGAATTTTCTTTCCCTCTCCGATCTGCTCCAGGCGAGAAACTTATTAACCAATGAGCTGCACCAACGAACTACGCAAGCAGAGGATGGTTTAATTATTTTTTTTTCCATCGGAGCAGGGGACAGACTTTGCAACAGATACGACTATTCAGGTTCCGTGTCTGTGAATATTTGTGAGTTTCGCCAGTGATCAGCACGAGAGACATGGCTTCGTCTGGAGGTACGGTCCGGCACGTGAGATTACAGGAAAATTAGTATTATGTAGCATAGATAATCCAAAACAACACAACGAAAGTAAATAGCAAAACAACCAGCAAGCTAAAATGTGCAATGCGCAGTAGATCATAACATATTAAGTAGCACGTCCCAGCCCACGATCAATCTATACTGCGGCGCTTGTCCTCCCTTCGTGCTGCTTCTGGCGTTCCAATGAGTCGTAGTTTATCTCGCAGATTTGATCGTGGTATAGAGGTCGATGCAACCTCACTGTGCTTCTCCTTGTCGTCATCGCCCTTCAAGACCTTCTAGTCGCGTTTTATGAGCAACTATGCTTCATTCAAAGTTCCCATTCAAAACACTCACCGAATTCTTCCTACTCAACGAAAATAACCGCTTGATGCCCGAGTCTCCTTCCTTGGAACTCGTAGACCGGGGCTTCTTGGAATTCAAGACATCAATAACGACAATAGCTTTGGCTTCTGGAGACGCCTGTTGTGGTAATGGCTGTTGCCCAGCGTCCGCTGTCCCAACTGACTCGGACGACTGTAAATCCGAAACAGGTGGTGTAAGTCGCGAAGCGCTTCTGTTATCACCGCTGGTTTGCAGGGCAGAATTTGAATTTTCAACGTTAACCATGACCCAGCCTTGCCCACCACCTGCAGCTGAATCCTTGCGTTGCGTCAAAGAGGGGGTTTGAGATGGAGACATGGGCGGAGACTTGTTTTGCAGAGGCGATGTTGACTTTATGATTCCAACAAGCACCGCTTCGCTCTTCCTAAGTTCTGCGTCCTGTTCAACAATCTCCGGCGCTTGGATCCGAGACTCATTCTCTTGAATTGGAGGTGTGCACCGTTCCTTCTCTTCCGACGAATTTCGCTGGTCGTTTCCTTCTTCCTTCTCCGGGATGGGCGTTGTTTGCCAGCCACCGGGAATCACAGGAGATCCCTCAAACTGATTCGTCTTTCGTTCCAAAGTCTGCAACCTACCGGCAACCGGGTCGCTGTTCAGCGGGCCAGTCCATTTGATAGGTATTTCCCGCGTCATGTCTGTATCTGATGAATCTCTGAACACACTCGAGCTGATAAGGTGCGGACCCGAACGCAGTTCCGCAACGGGAGTAGCAGGTCGAGAGTTTACCGGTGAAGGAGGACTTTTCACACGGGAAGGTGGGTACGACATAAAGAGCGGAGGCGTCTTTGTTCTCCCGGAGACAGGCCCTGGAGATCGAGGAGACCCAGTGGAATTTGCCCGTCTAAGGATCGGCGATACAAGAACAGGCGTGGGTGAAAGAGGATCATGCTGCCGCTGACTCGGAGTAACATCAAACGGCGAGGCTTCATAAAAGACATTTGGACTTCGCCCAGAACCAATGCCAGTCATATCTGCCACCCCAGTTGGGACATTGCTTGGCAGATGCGCCCTCGTTGCGGGCCCAGAGTCCAGAATCTCTGATACGCGAACATCAACTGGAACTTGAGCGCGCGGTGCCGCTTTACGCAAAACATTATGATGTGGGGTGGGCGAGGCTTGACGTTGTGAATTCTCACTGGACGATCTGTTGTGTTGTCCCAAAAGGGGTGAGTGCGGAGTGGCCTCAGTACCCAATCTCCTATGTGAGGCATCCACATTGCCAGGGGGAAATGAGAATCTTCGAAGAGCGTTCGCTTCAGGAATCATAAGTTCACTTTGTTCGGTGATTGTATCCTCTGGAGCGGGGCCTGTGAATATCCACAAGTCCTTAATTCTCGAATGATTGGAGGTAAGGGAGATGGACGTTATGAGAGAAAATAATTGAGCGTCGAGCGATGATAGGAGCGTAAGAATGTGTCGCAGTGAATCTGTTGCAAATGTGTCTTGCTGAAATACTGACAAAATGTGTGAATAAGCCGATCGACGATTGAGACAGAGGAAAGCTTACATCCGTAACCTTTGAGCTTAAACTCGTATGAATTCTGATAAACCCTTTTTTCAGACACAACACCCCGTGGCCAAGCCCCCCTACATGCTTGAAGGATTGCGGGTGTAAGGTGTAGGGGTGGGGAAATGACTCGCATCACAGTCATGGACGAGAAAGATATAGCAAAAGGGACCAATCTTTCCAAAGGCTTTTCACTCAACGTACTACTTGAACTCCCATTCCTTGAAACGCCTGTGGCGTTGCTCGAAGATGGTGGCGTAATCGGTTCCGGTTTTGAGAAAGCCATGACCAGTCGATCATCAGCTTCTCTCCCATAGTCAACGGTAGATAAATACGTGTATCCGCACTGATAGACGGCTACTAAAATGTCAACCAGGAGCTTCTCTGACGGGACCGACTTTGGATTTGCCCATGGCTTCTTATCTAAGGAAAATTCAGATAGACTGTTTTGAGGATCTTCTCGAGCGGTAAGAATAGGAGCGTAGTGCTCCAATACACGGCGCAAAGTCTGGACGGCATCTGCAGTGAAAGAATATAGGCGAACACAATTTGGACCTGAGATTGCAAGAAGAGAAAATGAGTTCTTTATATGTTTCGGGCCTTGTAAGAACTCCTTGCGAGGAATAAAGGGAGAGGCAGCAGGAGGAGTGGTTGGCGGAGACGACATTGAGTTTGTTGCGCCCAATTTGTGAAGGTCCATTCTTATCCCTTGACGTCAAAATGTCAATCTCAGACACGTGCCTGTCGTTTTGCTTACACGTGTCTATGTGGCTGTACATCCATTGATTTGGGTATGATACGGCCCGTTCCCTATACTTATCGTCCATTCTTGCCTTTTTCTACTCCTGAAGATGTCAACTGTTGTTGAACAGAAACTCAACGTTCTCATGTGTATGTGTGGTAAAGGTGTGACCATTAATTTGATCTTCATTTCACATCAGGCGGTACTGGGGAGTACACCACTGGATGGACAGGATCAGGGGCCTCACAATCTGACAAGAAGGTGAAAAAGTCCATACCATTTTTCAAATTGAAATAACCAGCACCCTCCTGTAGATCGGTGTATGTTCTTCAGCAACTGATGCGAATCCAAGTCTAATGACCGATATAGGTCGTCGCACTTACGCTTTTCGACCTGAGGCGCCGTGGAAAGGTTATAAATCGCCAATTTATCATTCAGTAATGTTAAAACCAACAACAGGTCGACTTTCTTGCAATGGTTGGTGTCAATGGCAAGAAATTCCAGGCCATCCGTCAACACCTCGAAAAGAACATCGCTGGAGTCTACAAGGATATGAATGTTTCGTAAGAAGCACGACGCAAAGATTCCTATCTCTGATGCACGGGTGAAAACTCTAGATTCGAAGAATTTCCAAAACATAACGCCGTAGATGCGAATGCCTGTGCGATCATTTGATTACAGAAATGAATTCTACCAACTTGACCGGCGCATCATATAGACACATTGGCGATCGACCAGATGAAACCAGGCGATGCGGTAGTCATCTTTACGCCAGACCGTATGCATTCGATCTAACATGTGTTTTTTCTGGTTCACAGTATATTCTTCGCAGCTACCCATTATCCGATTGCAGTATACGCCATTGAACATGGCTTACATGTTCTAATCACCAAACCAGCGACTCAGCTTTTACCTCATCATAAAGACCTGATTACCTTGGCAAGAAAACATAATGTGGTATGCTGGGTGGAACATCATAAAAGGCAAGTCTTTTTCCGTTCTGCAGAGTTAAATTGAACAACTCGATGGTCTAGGTACGATCCAGTATACAGCGATGCGAAGGCAAAGGCCGCAACTCTTGGCGAATTCAACTTTTTCAACGCATGGATGAGCCAACCAAAAAGCCAACTGACCACATTCAAAGCTTGGGCTGGGAAGGATTCTGATATCAGGTCAGGGTCAAGTTCAACTCTTCCACCGAGCGCTAAGTCATCGATACCCTATAGCTACTACCTTTCCTCTCACCATATTGATATTTGCTGCTGGATATTACAAGATCTCGCCATTCCAACCCGTGTCGTCGCAAGTGCTGCAGCTGGAATTGCTACCAGCGAGCCATACAACTGTGTCCCTCAAACCGAGGATACGATTACACTCCTCGTCGACTGGCAATCTATCAAGAGCCAAAATCACAAGGGCACTGCCGTCTACACGGCAAGTTGGACAGCTCCATTGAAATCTGGGGTCCACTCTGCACAACATTGGTATTATATGGCAGAAAAGGTATTTCATACGACATAAAAGTTGAAATGTTTGATCGCTATATCTCTGAGTCTGCTTTCCCTCTCAGGGCGAAATCGTCGTTGACCAAGCTCACCGAGGGTATGACGTTACTGTCGACGACACCGGCAAAGCATGGTACAACCCATTCTAGTGAGTGTACTCGGCAAGGACGTCATAATGCGCTGCTGATCGCCTGTATTTTCTAAAACCAAAATGACAATACAGTATGAAATACTCTCCGTCAGAGAGCGGTCATTTCGACGGCCAGCGCGGATATGGTTACATATCTATCGAGAAGTTTATTGATGCCGCCAGGAGCGTCAACAGCGAGGTGAACAAACCTGAGGACTATGACAAGCTAGGTTTGCCCACAATCCTTAACACTGTGCTGACAACGGCGATCCTCCATGCTGGTCGAATTAGTTTGGACAAGAAAAGGCCGGTCGGAATCAAGAGAGATGGCGACGAGTGGATCTTGGATTGAGTTGTGGAGCATGAACGTTGCTACTGTCTGTTTGGAATGATGGCAAAGTCAAGGAATAAGCACCCTCTTTGAGTATGACCTTGATTTGACGTTGGACGACGGAATTTGCAATTTTTGAAACTTTTTGTCACTATTATACAATTTCAATCGCCCAAAAGATAATTCCTGTCAGAGATTCTTCAAGATTTCCACAAAGTCACATATTGGCCGACTTGATCGCTAATCTGTCCATGTCATATGTATATCAATCACAAACAACGGGCTTGGGATTAACCATGATGCATGATGCATGATGTTCTAGACCACCGTATCTCTTTCTGGGCGAGTTCTAGTTGGCATCCACTTTAGTCTCCAACTGCAAGAGCATGTCATTGCGTTTATGAACGCATGTGCTTTGCTCATTCGGTCGCGTCAAATATCAGGGGAACAAGTCTGGCTCTCATGCTACGTACTCAATGTGAATCCGGCTGGATTTTGTTATCCATATTTCATTGTCGATCTTGAAAAATTCTACACCATACTGACTGTACTGTGAACCTTCTACGTACAGAAAGCCTTACAGGCTACACCTTCGTCAACCATCGCGAAACAGGAAGTCTTATTGCAGGTGTCTCAGGCGAGTTTGAAACGGGCTAGAAACCCCGTTAAAAATGCTGCCTCACGGGTCTACTCTTGCCCACCACTACCACGACCTTACTACTCATGTCGACATCAAACACCAGTCAAGAAACCGCTGAGACGTCAGAGCTACGCCGAAAAGCTGAAGGCTGTACGACTTGTCGAGGTCTCTCGACATTATTGGGATCAAGGCTACCTTTCGGAGCAGGACCTCCAGAATCTAGATTCATTTGAGACGAACACGATGAGCAGTATGAAATCGAAACTTCGTGAAGTCGAGGACATAGTGACGCAGGTGGAATTGCTGCTTAAAAAGTGCTTTGAAGAACAAGACTTGGCTCGCGTATTACGCTCGTTTCACAAGGGTATACACTCGCTTCCGATGGAGCTTCTTCGCTACATCTTCCGAATGTGTATTCCCGACGCTGGCGGGATCCTGTCCGTGCGCACTGCACCCCTTCTCTTCGGCCGAGTCTGCCAACGCTGGCGTAACGTCGCCTGGGCCGACCGACAGCTGTGGAGTCGCCTCCGAATCGGTTCTGAGGCTCGTTTAGAAGAAACTCTCGATTTTTACCAGGGCCTGGCTGGGCCGTGGAGCAATAACGTGATGGTTATCCCTTCCGTTTGTCGTTAAAATACGAGAAGGGGGATAGGGACGCGATTCTTGCAATCGCTGACAAGAAAATTGTACCTGGTTGTATTCCCTCAACTCTCTGACTCTTTTGCAAGCGAGAGGTAGATTTTTACTAGTGGCACGCGTACTAGAACCTATTTCATGTTGAACCTTGATCACTCCGTCTTTATATGGTTGAGTCTATGAACCCTTGTAGCTGTCCAGAACGTGTTTCAAGTTTGTAAGGGATATCGCAAAGCGGTATGTACTTCTTTATGAGCAATATTAAGAAATACTAATCCTTAAATGGTGAATTCATCATGACCAGAACAAGAGTTGTTGTAACTTGCAATCGACCTCAGTGACTTGCGCAAGAATTTCACATGGACCCCATCGGAATCCAACGACTTTGAATTTTTGATAAACGAGGATGTCACCTCACGATGGCCCAGGTTCGGGATGACACTGCACCGCAAAGCGTTATTACAGCAAAAGTTGGTATCATGATCGATCGCACTTCTATCAGACTTAGCCGTTTCGCCAAGCTACTGGTCGTCCCCATCCAATCCGCCTTCGATGGCAATCGACGACGACTAAGGACAATGGAATACGTGTAATCGGGACGCTCAGTCTTAAAAACATATCTCACAGATGAGGTATTGTTCATCGGCGGAATTAGCTTCTCCGCTTTCAAACATTGGTTACTTCACTACTTTCTCATACTCGAAAATGAATGAACTAGTCGAAGGAAATGGTTAACATTCCGTCTGTTACGCAGCCGACACATCCTATTTGGTCCTCTTGTAGATCTTGCCCAAGAAACTCTCGAATACCTCCCGTTTCAGTCCACCATCGACCTCAACAACTTGTGTAATTTTCTGCTTCAAGCTTGCTACCGCCGTTTCCTCATATTCAGCATAAATATCGCGGATCTTGAGTTCCTCAAAGATCTCCTTCACTTTCTTCTCCTTTCCTGCATCCTTTCTCCCATAGTTTTCGTCGAGAATTCTGCGTTGTTCGGGATTGGCTACTTTGAGCGCGGTGTTGATGACCCACGAACACTTGTTATCAAGAATGTCCGTCCCGATTTTTCCGATCTGCTCTGGTGTGCCAGCAAAGTCCAAGAAGTCGTCCTGTATCTGGAAGTACTCCCCGAGGGGGATGAGAATCGATAGAGCGACATCGTAAGGACGGACGATGGACGGAGGAACCGTATAAGACTCCGGGATGCGAGCGAGAAGCATAGCGGAAGCGACGGGGAGGTAGAATGAATAATACGCGGTCTTATAAACGACGATGAGCCGGTGTCTTTCAAGTGAAAATTTGCTCAGGTCGACTTTGTCCTCTGGAGCGGTGATGAGATCGATGAGCTGGCCCATTTCGGTTTTGTACGTGGTTTCGTGGAAGAGGTCGACGAGGTCGATGTAAAAAGGTTCGGATCGGAAATGGGCCTTGATGAGATGATAGATAGCTGCTTCGAGCATGAAACCGTCGTTAATGGCTATCATCCCGACCGATGGTTGACGATACCAGCAAGGTTGGCCACGACGAGTGATAGAATCGTCCATTATGTCGTCAGAAACGAGGAAGAAGGCTTGAAGCTGATCTGGATCGTGAGTTCTCTCCAGAGTCCATGTAGCCCAAGTGGTATAAAAACTCACCAACTCGATACACCATCCCACAAGAGCCGCATGAAAATATTCGTTGTCCGTCAATTCGCGTTCCTTGAGGACTTTAAGAGAATCCACGACAGACATTCCACGGTTAAGCTTTCCTCCTGGAACGTTGTAGTTTAGATTCTAGAAAACATTTTCTTGTTAGCAGCAATATTCTGAAGGAAAGATTGGGTAAAAATCGCTTACGTTGCGATACCACTCGATGGCCTCTGAAGGCATACCATTCTGAGCGAGATGGTTGACTAGTTCATCTCTAATTTTTTCAAATACGGCTTCAAACTTGTCGCGGGCAGCTTTTTTGGCCTCCGAGGTAGACATTACATAAGTCACAGTGGTGGACGCCACAAAAAAGACAATAGCGAAACCAAAGTGTCTGTAATTAGCTTCTTGACACGCTCTAAGAATTCAATGCAGGGTTATGGTCCCGGGTCGTCACCCTGACGGAAAAAAGTTGTTACCTCAGTCCCAAGACGCGCTCTCGAGTTCACAGGTTCTGGACAGCTACAAGAGCTCATAAACCCAACCATTTAAAGACAGCTTCCATTATCGTGAAATAGATTTTAGTACGCGTGCTACTAGAAGCTACCTCTCGCTTTCAAAAGAGTCAGAAAGTTGAGGGAATACAACCGGGTACAATTTTCTGCCAATCTTTTCAGCGATTGCGAGGACCGCGTCCTTATCCCCCTTCTGGTATTTCAATGACAAACGGAAGGGATAGGGACGCACCCCATGCTGAAGCACGCTTTCGTCCACCACTGACAGGGCCCAGTCATACCGCGAGGTAGCTAAAACCGCATAACGCGTGGCGTTCGCATCAGGGGAGACGCGCTCCGACCTTTTGACATATATCCCGAACACGAGGGATAAGAGGCGATTCGCCTTGGGTGACCGTCAGGTTGCGTACCAAGAAGTCATCATCAATCAGGGAGCCACCTTTCAGGATGTCCAGTGAAGTAAGCATATACGCAGAGATAAACAGTGCTTGCAGTTCATTGGAACTAAGATTGATGCGTATAAGTCGTAGGGTTGTCAAATTGAAACTTGGGACTTGGGCGTCGAGGCCAAGCGAAAGCTCGCGACATTATTGGGATCAAGGCTGGAGCAGGACCTCCAGAACTTGTTTTCGTTCGAAGAGAGATTGATGTGCCGTACGGAAAGTGATGTCGAGAGGCTGTTGAAGCGGGTGAACGAGCTGTTTCAGAGTTGCTCTATGAACAAACTTTGGTTCAAGTGTCCTGCTCGTTTCACACGCATATACGTTCGCTTCCGTCTTCTTTCCGACCTTCTCTTCGGCCTAGTCCGCCAGTACTGGCGGAACGTCGCCTGGGCTGACATCTGTGGAGTCGCCTCCGACTCACTCAACCTGCGATCGACTCGGGTACTGCTTTATCAATCAATACCCGTCTTTTAACGCTTGGGAATGCACCAAGAACCTCTACGACATGATTTCTTGTTGCAGAGACCTCTCGGTTTCGTCTTCAATTGAACTGGTTACGTCCAGGTATATTTAATCAGCTGCAACCCGTATCAACTACCTGGCGGGACGCGGACCTCTCTAACGCGCCCCACCTCCGGTCGGCTTATCTTTATTTACTTGAACCCGGGTTAGAGGATTTGACCTGTATCTTGTCTTGCCCACGGATTCCCCAATCATGTGGAATGCGTTGAAGTCTGGCGGTCGTTCATGGCCCACTATCTGGATCCCCGTATAATTGAGATTCAATTTCTCGACTATCCCAGCAAGACATCAATTGCCGCAAACCCTACAACAATTATGTTTTCCGAAGTTTGCACGTTGCGTATCAGTGTTGAGATTCAGGCCGACATTGCAGCCGTAATCCTCTTCCGCGTCTCGAAGACCTCGAGGTCATCGCCACTCACACTACGCCCAGTCAATTGCTTGATCGTGCAGTCCGTGTTTATTCCATCGGAAACATGAAGCAAATCAGGAAAATGCAAAACCTATCCAACAACGCCTTTATCAAATTCCCCTTACTGAGTCACGGAAAAGATTTGTGCCTCTATAAACAATTCCAGGAGGTGACCAGTCATTTTTTTTGAGCGATCATATCGTTCAAGCTTTTTATGAGTCATCCAGATAAGTGACAAGGATCCGGTTCAGTGATATTAGACTCGTGTTATCTGCCAAGTTGGTAACAGCAGATATGTACCATAAGCTGCCACATTTTTTGAATCTTTTGATCTGGCATGTTTTGGCATGAGAGTTCTATTCGTTGCGTACATATGGATAAATGGGTCGACAATCATGTTCCCCGACCCGCACCCTGGTTCGGTGAGTGAACTCGCTTCGTATGCAAGCAAAAGAGATCTTGACGTGTTTGTCTCGTAATGCCAGTCACTGGCGCTAGCAATGGAATGGGCCTGTCCACGACAGTACCTTCTCGCAAAAGGAGCCATTGTCATCGCTGCAGTCCGCAGGCCTGAGTCCATGAAGGGGCATCAAGTGGCGTACAAGCTCCTTGTCGTCGAGGTCGTTCATAATAATACTGGTTATAGCGTGTTGGTGAGGTGGAGCCTATGCCCATGCTGGATGGGGCGCCTTATTCAAGGTTCTTCGATATACGATCTTGTGGTAAGTTGCTCCCCTTGACACGATTCATCATAACATATGAGTTTAATGCACGTATCCGGCCTGCTGGCCCTACCGGATATTACTCTAGAGGGTTTGTTGTGATGCTCTTCCGACGATCTAAGAAGCATGGTCCCTCGCATTTGACACCGGGTCTCCATTCGTCGTGGAACGACGAAATATGCAGGTCGAGGACGGCTCCTTTGATTCTGTTAAAGGCAACCAGCTGTACTTCTGGCGGTCATTAATGACATTAAGCTATTGGGAGACTTATAAGTTACGTCTGAGGAAGTTGGAAGTTGAGTTTGACAAACATCCAGCCTGTCGGACGAAATGCCAGGACAGTAATTCAGAGAAAGATAACATTACTTCCAGAGTCAGCAGACCAAGGCTTGTAAATAGAAGTTTCGTCGGCCAGTACAGCGATATCGAGCTTGCCACACAGGTCAAGTATGACGCTGTCGGCGGAAGGAATGAAAAATGAGAACAACGTTCTACAAACTCGCATGAGATGTGGTCGAAATGCGAGTTTGTGGACAGTTTAGAACATAATTATACGTCCCTAAATTCCATACATAGTCTTGCTCCTAGAATCTACACTAGTAGTCTCATAGTCCCATAACCTCTTTTTAGTACCAGGAGTTCGCTTGCACAAAAAGGGCGATGTTAGCTGCTAGATCCCTCCCACCCAGCCGACCGCTTCGGCCATCGCTCTTTCGCCCAGGAGACGCAGGCTCTCCCACTCACTATTACGATATGCTATCAACATAGGAGTGAAAGCGGGAGTATTTAATATTTCACCAACGCTATACAAGATTAGCTTTCTTTGTTAAAGTTGCAATAGCAAGATCGATTACTGTCAGCGCAACGGTGTATTTTGTCAATGCACATGTATTCCGTAGACGACACGGTCGGTACTTTGATATAAAGCTACTACTGAACTTTATGGCGAGTTTTTTCACAAATGAAGCTGTGGTCGCGATGGATACATAGCCAAAGTCGCGATCAGACTGTCGTGGAACAGCAGAACCAAAGTTTTTACAACTTAGCGGTGAAGGTGTTCAAAGGATTACATGCCTACATTCCCGCGGGCAGCTATCGCAGATGAACACACCCGGTTTCAATCCATCACCATTGAGCAGTGATTTGAAATCGCCCCATGAAAAAGAGAGGAGGCTCACGGAAGAACAAACGGCGTCTAAAAACATAGACTGTAACAGAGAGGGAAGAACGCCGAGCCACAAGAGGGACAAATGGGCGCCATTTCTCCCGCCGATCCCAGTCGTAACGGTCCAAGCAGAGTGATACTTTTTTCAAAGAGGGCGCTGCAGTCGATATGAGCTCCATGATACCAGAGATAGCGAAAGTGTCGTTCTCTGCTGTGTTTGGTTTGAAGATTCCACAGATTACAAGGTGTTCAAGATGGGGAAGACTACCGAGATTTGCCATTGTTGGGTTCCATGCAATGAAATCCTGGCTCATCTGAATTGTGTAAGCATGTTTACACATAGATTTCAATGGATGGAAACATACATTTGTCTTTGTCTTCGAAATATAGCCACAGGTTTGTTAATGAATGGGAGCAGGCAGCAAGAAGTGGCGGAAGGTGTTCACGAAAGCTACACTCAACGTCTTCCGGCGCACCCGTAAACTTCAGACTGCGCAAATTGTGTGTTTGCAACCAGCCAGTAATATGTTCCATACTCATTCCACGACAAGGCCGGAACGCCAAATCTTTGAGTAGCGGAGATGTTTGATCCCTCACGGATCCTTTGTCATATTGCATCTCTCCGCACAAATCCAATGTTACTGTCCCAAGGTTCCTGCAGCCGTCCAGTGAAGAAAGTGGAAAAGAGGAGACGGAGGAGATGCACAACTCTCTCAATTGAGCACGTAGAAAGACCACAAACGCCTGACGGAACGTTTCAGGCAGTTTATCCCAAGACGAGTCTTGCCGATTTCCGTTAATGGTTACACTTGTCAATTGCAACAACGTCGGCAGCAAGGACGAAACGGTAATTAGCGGTGAGTTCCCATAGTCCTTCAAGTAAATCGTCAAGCTGCGGATATAATGGGCAATCTCTGGTTTTTTGGCGAGAATCTGGGTAAGTTTGTGTGGTTCGGCTTGTTACCCTTGGATGTGGGTCATCAAAAAGGGTAATGTCAGCGTAAAGATAGCGTTCGGCAAATTTAGAGAGGACGGGGTCGCCGCGAGTGCACTTCTCGAGATAAAAAGTGTTTGATTGAAGGAAAGGATGTAATCAATAAGCTCATTCGGAAGAAACATTTCGTTGATGGACCGCGCCACGTGCACGAGGACAAACATCACGTGCAAAATGTGACAGTCTTAAAATGGCAGTTAACCGTAACGCAAGTTTTTGGTCAGAGTGAGAGAGACGTGAAAATCTAAAATCTGCAACACTTCCAAAACAAGATGAACATCTCACCAAATGAGTGCATCTGGTCCACCACAACCACTATTTCACATTTACACACCCTGCACCTTGCAACATGGTAACACCTTTATTATAAAAACTTGACTTAGAAACCTAATAGTTGTTATCAGGAATCCTGGTTCTTACAACACTTTAGATTCACCATTTTTTATCCCTAAGTATGACTTCCACTACTTTTCCGAACCATACCTTCCATATTTGGTTGGGGATAATTCACGACTGGAAAAAAAAAAGATTCATGCCCACGTCTTGCAGCAGACAAATTCTAAGGCGATCTTCTTTGTTTCATGACAACACATTGGTATAACCGGAAAACTTCCAGAAGTTGGCGAAGGGATCAATTTTTATCATCAATGAATTTTGCAAGCGGAAAGACACCAGTTGGATCTCGAATTTTGCACATATTCATGAAGTAAGTATGTCAGAATCATGTCCTCGAATGCAAATGGAGTCAGAGTATCTCCGTCACTAGGCATACCGTCCCATGAGAATTTTCTGCAGCCATCTTATTTAACCCTAGGAAATAGCAATTTGCATGGGAAGTTCCACCCATCCAAAGCGTAACTTTGCATCACCTCTTTTCTCTAGTATTTTGCCGAATTGAAGCTTTGCGGTTCCAAAGAATCATCAGAACAATTTGTTGGAATTTACATTCGCTGTTTTCCATGTGTCCAGAGGACCGTCGAAGTCCCTATGTCCTTACAGCCGTTTTCATATCGAAAAGGCCACTCAAAATATACACAGATAGCGGACTCTAAATTTTAGAGTCCATCAAGGGATCTTTGGTTCAATTTCAAATTCAGACATCGCAATCGCTATCTGTCGTCGATATGAAAACAGCTGTAAGCCGACGCTTGTTGTGATGCCACCGGATCCAGGATGGGCAAAAATCTGTAGATTTTACGTTCGTCGAGTGATGGTTGTGGTTCATCTGGGTTGATGTTAGTTGGACATTCAAATTAGCCCCTGGCACACCGCGCGCTTACTTGCGCGCCTAATCAGTGTTACATTTATGCGCTAAGGGTGCGTCACACATGTGGATATGACGGAACATCGAGCTCAAGAGTCCTCAGCGGGAGCTGTAACCCCAGAGCGAAATGCGAGGCGTAAAACTTCCCGATCATGGCAACACTACAGCTTGGCGAGTCAAGCCGTTCCCTTCTTCTTATTCAACAACATTCATCATTTCTGCTAATAGGCGTTAAATATTCTAGAAAGGAAGCCATGGCAATTGATATGAATTTCCACCTTAACATCCGTTTGATTCTCAGTGTTCGCAATGGATCTGTCGGTTTCTGTTTTTAACCACATCTTATCTCCTTTTTTCTGAACCAAATTGCAGGCAAAATTAAACTCAGTCAAATGCAAAGACTATGAGTCTTGGACACCTGCACTGGCAAGAGTCCAGGACCATTGAGACGTAATGGAAGAGTACCCACTTAAACCCCAAAAGCTGGGAGATGTCTTGAGTATGTTCGCATCACCTGAAAAAAGAACAAAGACACTTCCACGGTGGCTTAATTCGGGGACGAGACCAAAATTTGGATGAACTGTAACATCATTACTTCGTGTTCAATGCATCCACTACTACGGAGTGATTCTTTGCTATGGTTGCTCAATAAGGTGAACCAATGTCTTTCTACCTTTGGATACACTGACATTTTCCTACACCGAGTTATATAAAGTGAGATGTTGACTAACGTTCTATTGTGATAAATAATGTTTGGATCGGTGTTGCGTTTGGGAAGCTTCCGAGATTGTACTATTTTAGGAAGTTCCCTTATTTTAGAAATTAGAACCTCTTCCGTCCACAATTGACAAAGAAAGATATCCTGTCCATGGGTGGTGCCAGTGAGTTGTTGTCAACTTGTTGAATTCAACATTGATGTCATGCTGGTGGTATGAATCTCTCTGACCAATCATTGACTTCTGATTATTATAAGTGCAGTAAGTCAATGGCTTCCGAATCCTAATACGCTGCCCCTTCAAAGTTCGCGGCTGTTCGCGGTGGGAGAGAATAATATCATTTGACGAGTTTGAGTTTGATATAATCCAGGAGATCAGTTTATGTTTTGATACATTCCCAAAGACATATATGTTACGAAAGATAAAAAATGCACCGGAGAAATTCACAGTGCAGATCAGGACCATTGAAACACTGTAGGGCATTTCACAGCACTACTGATATAACTGATGTCATTCATGCTCAATCTTGCAGATCACTCAGGAACTGGTTTTGACAGGCAGATTGGATTCAATGAACGATATAGGACAATACCCCAGTAACAAAGCGCGGGAGTGAACAGAATAGAACTAAAGGTGCCGAGGACTTCACGGTAGACTAAAATGTCGTGCTGGGCAGCGGACGGTGTGAATGAACCAAAAAATATACGGATCTCTGGCGGAGGTAACCAGGCCCAACGGCAATGACAATAAAAAAGAAAAAAAGAAAGTTGAAAATATCATAAAGTGAAGAATAAAATACTTTATAACGAACGCGATTGCTACTTGGGATGATAACGAGGGGGAGTGTCTGTCGATGGAATCGGCGGAGAGAAATGCGGTAGTTGCTGAGAAAGGGCGATGATGTAGATGATAGATGCATATAGTGAGAGGGAATGGATGTAGATTCGAGACGGAATGAAGATGAAAAAGGGAATGGAGACTGATCGAGGGGCGGAAAGTGGCTAGACAAAAGAAGGACAAAAGTGTGACGGATGGTAGAAGGCAGATAAACTAAAACTGTCTCCTGTCTCCAACAACGACTTAATACATCAGTTGAAGATTACCACCTCTTCATACTCTGCCCCCATCATCATCCTACAGCCCTTAAATAGTTTGTTCGCCAAAGTAAGATAACGTGCGATTGACGAGAATGAAACAGTTGCAAGAGAAAGTGATGAATGGATGCATGGATGATTGAATGCAGAAACAAATTGCAGGAATTGTCGATACGACGTGTAATGGTATTACATTTTGCTGGTATTGGTTGCATTTTGACAAAGACAGGAAAGCTTGACGATATTGAAACAAAAACGGCCTCCTTCTGACCGTTATGACACGAAGGTCGTACGAGGCGAAGAGATGTTGTTGAGACTGTGTAGTGCCGGCCGACCGAATGAGACGAAATCGTGTGGAAGGTACTGCTCTGGTGGACTGTCGATTCGGAGTTTATTAATTACAGGCTCAAACGTTGTTGAGATGTTTTCCTTGTCATCTGACGAAAATGATGAGGCTGAGAAGGGATCACTGCCATAAGGTGTTGTCGGCGTCAACGGCATATCGTCTGACATGTCCGAAGCAGTTGTAGTCGTACTCGCAGGTGTGCTCACAGCAGAGACAGACGTGCGCTTTGGAGTGGTAGGGAGAGATTGGAGCATACGGTGGTGGAAACGACCACCTTGAAGATAGTACTGTACCACAAAGGTTGCCGCTTTGGAGTAAAAAGCATACGAATACTTCTTGACTAATGTTTCCGACAGATCGTTCACGTGCAGTGCAAGAAGCGTATCCAGATAATCAATGACCTCCATACATTCGTCTGTCTCTTCCCATACACGACGAGGTTTGCCACAGAGATACCTTGCCAGTGTCAGAGCGGCAAGAGAAATCGTCGATGGTGTATATTTGACGAACTCTCGGTGGAAAAGAGTAATCTCCATCAAGAAGCGTGCAACATGTTGAACTTTGGCATCCTCAACACAAGGGCCACAACAAAGAAGCCTCAGCCAAGCTTCAGCGGTTGGGTGTCCAAGGGTCCATTGAATGGTCGAGAGAACGTGACCCTCCATTTGGACAAAAGCAGATTCCTCATAGGTCTCGCGGCAGATCTGGACAAGGTCATGCACCGTCGGTACGCGTTCCTTAGCGTCTTCGAACTTGGCAGCTATCCAGAGAGCTGCACAGCCAACCAACTGATAATGTTTAATGTAGACAATGCGTCGTGAGATGTATCGGTCCACAATGTTGAGTGTGAGATAAAGTGTTTCTGGACGGAGACGAAATGTGAAATGGATTTCAACCAAGAAATCGACAAGACAAGGTCGCATATGCCACTTAATCTCTGGTTGTTGATCCATGGACTGGGTGGATGACATGGTATACCGCTAAAGACACAATTAACAGATGGCCCGGAAAGAGAGTGAAGCTATCTAACCTCCATTTGAAGCATGTAGCGATGGATTTCCTCCATATATTCATCCTCAATGAAAATGCCTTCTTTGCGTAAAGCCTGCATTTGGGCCTCACGCTGCCTTTGCTGGGAGAACGCAAGTTTGGTATTCCGCGGTGTCCGACGCGCAACACCGTTCAAGGCGTGTAAAGGCGATTTATGAGCTTTTGTTATACCATGGGGAGAAGGGCGTTTTTTGGGATAGATAATAGAGTGGCGAGAATGCCTGTTTGAAGTTACGTCCTTCATATTGAGATGAATAGTGTCGGAAGAATGAAAGAGCGAGCTGTAGGTATTCCAAGAGAATGCAAAGTCAGGCATAATATAACAACAGTGAATCACAGGAATTGGAAAACGCGTAAAGGCAAGAACTGGGCATGAATATGAACAAGAATTTTCACACAGTTGAACTCGGATGAAATGATCGTCGATCAGTACCCAAAAAAATTGTCCGAAAGGGTAATCCAAAAAAAGGGAAAAAGCAAAAACTCACGACTTATACACGAAGATGGACGATGCGGTGAGGTGAGTTGAGGATGCTTGCAGACGAAGAATCTAGCAAGCCACCGGGTCTAACAGAAATGAACGTCGTTCCTCAGCGTGAAGATCGTGAAGTGCACCCAGCTTGCTGGTGCGAAAGGAAGAAAAGGAAGAAGGGGGAGTGTCTGCCGTGGAGGGGGACGAGCTCGACGGCGACAAAGAAGAAGGAAGAGGAAGAGAAATTGGCAATTAACATAAATCATCAGCTGTCACGCTTTTCGGGGTACAGTCACATTATAATCAAAATATCGGGGTCGGTGCGGCTAAGGAGCCATCATTATGTGTACAAACCGGCCCGTTAAACCGTCCCCACGTTTTACGATGACCAACACAAGATATATTCTATCAGACTGGATTTAAAATACTCACTGGAAACGTATGGAACTTTTCAACTGATGAAAAGGCGAAAGTCAGAATAATCCACTGGCGGAGCAAGAGGAAAGACTTACCAATCAAAATGTCTACCACCAAGCTAGACAAAATTCGCATTAGGCCTGTCGTGTAAACGCTATCCCAGTATGCGAAAGGACATACCAAAAGAACAAGATGAATCGACTTCTATTGGATGGACTTGGGTGGACTTGGATGGACAAAGTTTATTAAAGAGAGGAAATTAAGCTGTATTGCTGGTAATTGGATGAGAAAAGAGGGAAACAAAAGAGTGACTGAGGGTGAGTTAAGTTGTTGCAAGGACGGAGCGTTGTCTATGGTCGCCACGTCGAGACTGACAGAAACAAAGTCGCTGTCGGACAACACTAGCAATAAAGCGAGTGTGACCAAGGTATGACGGTAAGTCGCTGGTGTCAGGAAACCAGTCCGACTTGTCAAGTTGGACTGCTTAGCTAGACAAGGACGCCGATACAAGGGAGAAAAGTAGAAAAGAGTTGCGTCGACTGAACAACTGACAACTTTTTCAAAGACAAGGACAAGGCATTCAGCCGCTTATCCAGCCCACTTTCGGGTTCAGTATTAGCGTCAGATCTTGTTCCCATCCCTGTTTTCATACCCAGCTCAACACGTTTTCGTGCCTGCAGGCGTCCCAATTGACAAATTTCGCTACTATTATGTAAGGTGTTTACCTGTCCATCGTTAACGTTACGCTTCAAGGTTCGATTCCAACCTGTGTGAATTCATTGCTACTCTGCTTCTTGAATTTTCAAGAATTTTATCATTCAATTTGTGTCCACTGCCTAGCGGGCGTTTCGGCCGCAATGAGGCCAATCCTGCATCAAGGATGTTACCCCCTGAACAGCATGGAAATCGGTATCTCGTCCATCAGTCATTGTTTTAAATATGATGTCTACTTGCACTTCACGAATGTCAATTGCTACTGAATTACCTGCCATTACATACATACTGAAAGTTATCTTGACCGAATAGTGAACAGCAAATAAGGAATAGCCAAAGTCATACTGGTAGATTTATTTCATCTATTGAGTATTAGTTCCACTACTAACTTGCCCATATTGTTTACATGTCAAAGTAATGGTCCACAGCATCTTTTCTCATGCCGTCCGAGAAATGTAGTCTATTATATAATCCGGTGTTTTGAACTTGGCGGATGCAGTTCTTATAGCAATTAGACGTATATGGAAACGCGTTTCGCAAAACTTGGCGCGCCACAGGCCCGTATCTCCACCCGCCGCCTTTGTTTTGCATGGTTGCAACGCGCATCTACAACGCCGACTCAGGTACAACTCGACAAGCGCCACATCGTGTCACAAATACGTATTGATCTCCTCCACAAATCCTATTTGGTATAGTCCTTCTCATGAAATGCTGCACTGACGTTCTTTATCGCATCCAAAATGTATATAAACTCCTTTCACTCAATACCTCATGGAAATACCGTCCCGCTCAGACGGCTTCCATTTCTCGGCAAAGTGTTGCTCTCGCGATTGTTTAAGACTGATAGATCGTTTCATATATATATTTAGGCGTTTCCTTGTAATGCATGGACCTATCGTCAAGTAAATAGCATCCATCCACTTGGAAAAAAATCCTCTGATAACCATCCTCGGGCATTCAGGGGACTCTGAGGTGTCACAAATCCAGCACTTTCACTGGTATTCAGTTGCAATTGTATACTGAGTCTGAAGGTGATGCCCGCTCATCGTTAGCTTACATAAGAGACCTACTTACTCGCGCGATCAAGCGAGTTGACGAGTGAGAGCCCCGCAGGAGACTCCATTCAGGCTAGCACAAAGACTAACATGATATTAAGTACACCCAGGAGGCGATTTATGTAAGATAAAATCTTTATTGCCAAAAGAAAGAGTGTCGAACGAAAAAATCTCGTCGTTACAGTGAAAAGTCACCATGTGATGAATCAGTTAAAAAGGAGAATCGAGGGAAGGCATCGAGGTGGGACTTCTCCAAGAGAACAAAAGATTTCATCGCAACTATTCTCTAAGAGGTCCACCCATGAGAAGCGCCATCAAATCATGATTCTGGGGATTATTGGATGGGTGACCTTGTTGCATGGGCGGAGACAACAAGTGGGGTAGCATATGAGGTAGCAACTGCGGTTGTTGCTGTGGGCGTATTCCAAGGTTACCGGGACCGTTGGGCACCTGCTGAGGAGGAAATCCACCGTTGATGCGGGTGCCTGACCCACCAATACCCATCAGATGGTGGTGGTTAGAGAGGCGTGGATCAAGGCTGTGATGACCAAGGTTTCCAAGTGGAAGTTGTTGACCGCCTGTGTTCTGCAAGAGAGGTCGAGTCTGGGCATTAGTGAGACCAGTGTTGTTCGCAAAGGCATTAAAGGGAAGTTGTTGCTGTTGGACTGGCCCGTTTCCGTGGATATTGTGCTGTGGGCCACCTGGCGCAAGACCTTGAAGACCAATAAATTGCGAAGGATCATGGGGTGGTCGTCCACCGAGGTTGGCAAGGCCAGGTGGAAGACGGTGTGGCCCACTGGCTGTCTGATTCAAAGCGGGAGAAGGGCCACCACGATAGTGTGACTGCTGCAGAGATTGCAAAGGCAGTCCACCGCCATGTCGCCCTGGTTGCTGACTGAACAAGGGTCCGGCAGAGCCATTGAAAAGTGGGTCAATGTTACGAGTCTGTTGTTGGGTTATTCTTTGCAAATTGTAATGCAAATGATCGTCAAGCGCATCATTAAAATGTCCTAGGCTTTCACGACCCCTGGGTGCAGGGGGTGGAGCTGTGCGAAGGCCCGGAACCATTCCATCTGGTACAAAGGTGCGATCCTCCGTCCTGCTTTCGTACAAAGGTTCCAAACGGTTGCTCGCGAGTTGCTGTTGATGAAGAAGATGGTGTTGCTGAAGCGAATGGAGACTAGGAACTTGATTACTATTGAACGTGGCGTTATTGGAATGAGAGCCAGATTGGAGTCCGACATTGTTACGCTTAACATTGGGTGTCAGAAATGGGAAATGAGAAGATGGAGAGTTACGTACTTGTGATGAGCTATTGAGCATTGCCATAAGCTCCTCAACCGAATGGACGGGATTGCTAGATAAACTGTTCAATGCGTTCAATTCTTGCCTCTGGTTTTGCGTCGGGGAAGGCGAAATATAACCGCTTTGAATTTGTGGCTTGGAAGGTGGACCTTGAATATCGCGGGATTTGTTTTCAAAGATTTTGGCCAATCGACTCCCTTTGTTCAACGAAGTGTTGTAGTTGGTTTCTGACTGAGCATTCATACCGGTATGGAAAAGTTGGTCAATCGGCAAACGTTGGGATACATTACTTTGATTCGATGGAATCGGAAGGTCTCTGGAATCGTCAAGTCCATGGGAAGGGCGGATTGGATCGCTAAATGGCGAGAAACCAGGTGGTCGTACAGGTTCGTTTTTAACGAAAAGTTGGGGTTGTTCCTGGGCAATTGATTGTGGTCCACCTTAAAGGTAGATAAGTCAACAAAGGAGCAGAGTAAATTGAACAAAAACACGCACCATTCAGGTTCTGAAGGTTTAGAGGCGCATTTGTGGTCAGACCAGTTTTGTTCTTCATTGCCAGAACACGAGAACCGATTGGTGGGAATGCAGCATTTCCAGTGGGTTCAGCTGGAGGTTTGCCCGCGGTAAAATCCGGAGAAACAGTACTAGGATGACGACCGACGATCCGTTCTGGATGAGAATCCGAATTAACTTTGATGGAGGATAGGATTGCAGGGTCTTTCAGCTTGGCAGAAGATGTGGAAGGAGAGTTAAGCGAGGGAAGAGATATCTTGGATTGCAAAGATGTTGGCACACTGTTTAGGTCGTCTGTTCTACCTTTTAACTCCCCTTTCCGCGTTAGAGAACTGAAAACGTACCTGTGACCCCAACGTAATGCGATTGACCAGTGGCGTCATCTCGATTAGGTGAATTAGATTCTTTCACATCTGCAGAAGCATCTTCTTCAAGACGTTTCTTGTCCTCCTCTTTCTTCATGAGCATCCGGAATAATTGGATCTCATCCAGAGGTTTCTTCGTCAACTCAGACGTAGAAGACGGGGGTTGTTCAGTGACTAACTTAGAAGAAGCAGAGGCGTCTGCTGCCTCTCTCTCCTTAATTTCCTTCTCCTTGAGACCTTTCTTCCATACTTGGATGCCATCTAATTCTCCGTTAGGGGCCTGCCCACCGAGAATTCCATATGAAGATTCGCTTGGAATGTATGTATCCATCCATGCTGGTTCCTTTTCCTTTTCTCTTCGGTCCTCTTTGTCTTTACCCTCGTCACCTGCAGCCAATGATTTGCGGTCACGGGCAGTTCTCTTGTAACGACCATCACGATCATCACTAGCGACCCAACGGCGATCATCCAACTCGCGATCTTGATTGGTTCGTCCGCGTTCTCGTTCTCGGCGTGCAGCCATCCTCTCATCTCGCTTTCCATCGTCTCTCCAATGGCGAGAATCGTCTTGTTCATCTCGGTCTCGATGAGACCGAGATGACTCCCGTCGATGGTCATCTCGATCGCGGTCGCGAGCGCGCTCACGAGGTTCATCCCGGTCCCTATCTCTCCGTGAAGTCGACGGTTCTCTTTTCGGCCTGGAAGAATCTCGCACTCGTGAGCGTGCCCTGTCCCTCTCTTCCTTATCTCGTTTAGCATTTTCTGTACCTATGGAAGATATTGAACAAAATATTTATATGTTCTGAAGTTCAAACGACTTACGTTCCTCGCGAATTGACCGAGGTGGCTCTGCACCTGAGGAAAAGTTAGAAACGTTGTGAAAACATTGGAAGACATTTTTCACCTCTCCTCCAGTCCTCAGTGGACTCGCCAACTTTTTTCTTGGCGGCTTCACGAGCTTCAGAGCGTCGAGAGGCTCCATTCGAAGGAGCTGCACGTGGGCCATTGGAATCCTTGTCTTTGTTGCGCGAACTTGGGAGTGGTAGAAGCCTATCACGGTCATACTTGTCTGCTAACTGCTCGAAGCTTAGATGCACAAGGGGATAAGAAACTTCGAAGAACTCACATGGCGGAGCCGTTCATTTCCGTCTTTATCTCTTTCCTTGTCTCCGTCTCTATCCCTATCTCGTTCACGCAAAGATTGATGCTTGAAGTTGCCCATTTGAGACGGTTGTAGGGTAGAGCGGAGAGCAGGCCTTGAAGGAGCATCTATTTCGCAAGTGTTAGAGTAAGGAATTTGGGATGTCAGCAGCCATTTACCTCCATCATCAACATCGCGTCGGAAGCTGTATCAAGTTGAGTGACAATGGTAATAAAAGTTAAAAAGGACCGACCGTCGGTCTCTAGCGGTATTCGGGGTTGACGGTTCATCTTTTTTATTGATGATACTCTCATTCTCAATACTGGTTAAGAAATGGTAAAGCAGGATAAAATTGGAAAGGGTGGGACCTACCCAAACCAAGTCTTGAGGTCAGGCATATCTGGTGGAGGTTTAACCATCGGAGATTTTGAAAGGGAGAGCAACTGCGGTCGAGTATATATTCTTAACGGTCGGAATAGAACCGGGGATTTTTCAGTGTTCGTTGCAGCATCAGTGGTGTTGCACGACGTGCTGTCGAGGTGAGGTGCTGAATCGGATTCTTGAGTTGACTCTAAAGAGTCTATGGTCAGTATTGACTGTGCGACTGTAACAGGCGAAGACATAATGCTAGTTGCTGGTAGGAGGAAGTAATGGACGTGGAAAAGGAGACGTTACACCACGCGGGCCTTGTATCGATCACAAGCCTTCACGCTCCGAAAACAAAACCTCTTCCAGTCTCACCATGGTTTTGTCCGGGCCTTCTCTCAAACATTTTCTACTTAGACAGCAGGTTATAAATCTCTACCGAAACGCAATTCGCGCGTCTCAAGGTAATTTTTTTTTCTTCTCCAAAACTTTGATTCACTTTCCACAAGCAATTGTAGATCCCGTGACAAGGAAAGAGACTCTGGCTTGGATTCGCTCCGAGCTGGAACGCCAAAAGAGCCTGACAGACACTGTTCGTCCTGGATTGTCCAAAAAGTCGTATTGATTAAGGGACTATTTGCAGACAGTCATTGAGGATAGACTCAAAACGATACGCCGGGAGCTGAGGTTCATCATGCCTTGAAGTCTGTCAAAATTCATGGGGCTCAGCGCCCAGTCACCTTGGGCCACAAGTTTATGGATTAGAAGGGTCTGGCCCTTTGTTGTGCTTTGCATTTATCATTGCTATCTTGGTAGACATGGCAGTCACAGGTCATAAGACTTGATTTGGCGCCTATCAGTTATCCTTGCATATATAACTCGCAGTCTCTGGTTCCTCATTCTTGTATCACCACTGCTCTCAGCCTCGATTATGGATCTCTTCATATGTAGACTCGATTTTAATGTTTCCAAGCCCCAAATCGTGGAGAAGCTTGCACAGGTCCTTCATGATCCCAATGGGCCCTTCAATCGTATGTGGCCTACCCCTATCAACTTCCACGTCCACCTTCATCGACTCGGACGTCGAGATCCGATTCGCCTCCATAAAGGCACTGGAATTTTAACATTGCCAAGTCTTGAAATTGCTGAACTTTTCCTCGGGCTACATGGCTCCGAGCGGCCTAGGGTATCCATTCTCTTCGGAAGACTACCAGCGCAATTCCAGAAGAGCAACAAACCGCCGAGAATTGAAGTCGTGGAGCAGATCAGACACTTACCCTTCGTCAATCCATGGGTCGAACAAGAACGGGAGAGAAGGCAGCAGGAATTGAATGCCTCTAACGTACGCGTTAAGGTCCTCCAATTTGGGTGGAATTGCAGGGACTTTGCATTTTCTGTTGAATGTGAGGAGCACTGTGAAGGTCGTTGTGCCATCACCTTTAACGATGAGCGGAGGGAAATCCGCATTGAGATCAATATTCAAAATCAACAATATGCGATCGCCATTGCATTCTCGTCCATCAAGAGTGTTCTTGCGCATACCGACATCGGAGGGGACCACTCTCTGCTTTTCACCCTTTTCACCCCACCGTCATACGAACAGATACCCTCCGATGAAATTGGTGATCTGCTCCATGCTCTCTTTCACATCGCCTGGAACAACGGTAATGTACTACGCAAGAAATTATCGTTCCTTCCCATTGGTGACCACGAGCGCGTCGTTCCTTTCACATCCTTGGCGATTCGGTGCATCTGTGCTAGCAACAGAGACCTTCAAGACTTCCGTCGGTTGTGCAACACGGCACAAATCCGTAAAATCGACGACACTGAATATGCTGTCGTCGAACGCGGCCTCTTCTCTTCCCCCGTTATTACATCTGTACAACACTATCTTCGGCAACTTGATTGGGTGGTCGCATTCCAGATGGAGTCGCTCTTACGGAGCATGGCTATTGATTTCAAGGAAGCCGCAGAACTATTGCCTGAAATTCAGAGATTAGTTGAAACAAGAGGTAACAATTTTGCGGTCGTTGCGATCCGTAACTTCAAAAACAAAGCCAATGCTCTGTTTCTTGATGAAGACGATGCTGTCGAACTTAATATTGTGCGACTCTTTCGCGAGACGGTGAGTGAAGTGAACCACGAGGCCCTTGCGTCGTTTCGGCCAAGTGATGGTAGTCTCTACGAATCTTTCCGCGTCTCAGTAACGCCAACGACGATATTCCTCGATGGACCTTCCCCGGAACAGTCAAATCGGGTTCTTCGGGCGTATGACGCTGAAAACCATGACTCTTTTCTTCGAGTCAGTTTTGTGGACGAAGCAGGGCTTCACTACCGTTTTGACCGAGAGATTGACGGTCAGACTTTCATCAGAAATCGAGTAGGGGACTTTTTGTTTAATGGGATGACGATCGCTGGCCGTAAATTCGAATTCCTCGCTTATTCTCAGTCTGCTTTGAAGGAACATTCCGTCTGGTATGTTGTCTCTTCCTTACCAATTCAAAAGGTGGTTCAAGTATGCACATATAGGTTTGTGAAACCTTTTTATGATCGCACACACGGCCATGTGGATGCAGCAAGTATTATCGACGGCCTCGGGACATTTCATGACCTTACATTCGATCGCAATCTCATATATTGCCCTGCTCGATATGCTGCGCGCATCTCTCAAGCTTTCACTGCGACTGATGCAGTACGGGTTGACGTGGAGGAAATTTTTCAAAAAGATGATATATCCACGACGGATGGGAAGTATCAATTTACTGATGGAGTCGGCACACTGTCATCGGAGTTGAGTCGCAAAATTTGGAGCGAATTGAAGAAGACCAAGCGAAAGCGCCTCCACAAGGACGCCCCAAGCGCCTACCAGATCCGTTTCATGGGTTCTAAAGGAATGCTTTCCGTCGATCATACCTTAAGAGGCTCCGCAATCTGTCTACGGCCTTCAATGATCAAATTCCTTACACCGGAAACGGCTCGAGATATCGAGATTGCCCGTGCCTTTGATCGTCCTGGCGCCTTTTTCCTCAACAGGCCACTCATCATGCTGCTAGAGGGTCTAGGAGTTTCTTACGAAGTTTTTAAGAGTTTCCAAGATACGGCTGAAAAAGAGACGAGGAGGGCGGCTAGTTCTCTTAAAGACGCAGTATCACTCTTAGAGCGTCACGGTCTTGGAACTTCCTATCGGCTTCCTTCGATTTTACTCAACCTCGTAGAAATGGGTGTTCGCAGCCTTTCTGACGACGAGTTTTATAAGAAAATGCTGGAGTACGGAGTGAATCATGTCCTCCGAGATCTCAAAAACAATGCCCGTATTCCGATTCGCGGTGCATGGACCCTTGGCGGTGTCGCTGATATCCACGGTTATCTCCAACCTAACCAGATATTCGCTTGTGTCAAACCCATGAATGGCGGTAGAATATATCTCAAGGGTCCTACCCTGGTATCTCGGTCTCCGACAATCCATCCTGGAGACGTGATGGTGGTAGAGGCGATCGGTCCACCACCACCAGACTCCTGTTTTGAAATGGAAGCACTGCCTAACACGGTAGTTTTCAGCGTCCAAGGTAATCTTTTCACTTAATTCATGCAGAGTTCCTTGACAGACCCAACGAAAAGGACATAGACCCATACCATCTTGTCTTGGGGGAGGAGACTTGGATGGCGATTTATACAATCTCATCCCTCTTGATGACCCGAATTTGCAAGGTTTTACACCCACAAATTTTCACCGTCCAGCAAATTATGAACCCGCCCAGAAGAAATTTTTGGATCGGCCGAGCACAATGGGAGATGTGGCCGAATTCTTCATGGAATACATCACTTCCGACGTAAGCAAAGCAAGCACTGTTTCACAGTAAGATTTATGCAGCTCCTTAACGCAGGTGGTCGGAATCATCGCAATAAATTGGCTCATAATAGCTGACCAAAGCCTCCGTGGGATCTTTGATCCGGATTGTATAATGCTGGCGGACCTGCACAGCAACGCCGTTGACTATCCAAAGTCAGGACAACCTGTTCCTGTCAAAAAAATCCCAAAGCTCCATCGTCGTTCAAAACCAGACTGGAACGCCCCGGAAACTGTCAACATCACTTCCGATTTATATTATCCAAGTCAAAGAGCCATAGGACGTCTTTTCCGATTAATTGACCTTCCTGTGGAACAACAACCCAATCTCTCCCGGAGGCGCAGGGGGGAGGGAAGGTTGAGGGGAGTTGAAGAACTTCAAGCAAGATTTAGTCACTTCGACTTAGACGATGCAAGAGACAGTGATTTATTTATCTCGGTGCAAGAACGAGTTCAGGAGTACATATCCACGGATCGCGAGCAGGATGAAGGTCAAATCGCTTACATCGCACAACTTTTCCAACGCTATGCTTCTGAACTCCAGGCGTACTGCATGACTACGTTTACACATGGCAGAGGTGCTCAGGTTTCTGAACCTGAAGCAATCATTGGAACAATCGCACAGAAAAGCTCTCAACCTCGGAAAAGGAAGGAAGCTATGTCAAAACTTCGCGAAAGTACCGATCTTCTTGTCCGTGGAATTCGAGAGGAACTTGCAGGTGATGATAGCATCAAACCTGAGGAAAGTCTCGAAAGGGCTTGGATGGCTTGGGAATTCTCTATATCGCAAGGGAAGGACTTTGGTGCGAGAAGTTTCGGGTGGGTTGCATTGGGCGCCATTTTCGAGGCAATCAAAGAGATTGAAGATGCATAGAAACGTGAAACAAAAGAGATACACGTAATTTGCATACACTAAATTACACCATTATGCTTTGTATGCTTTTGTTAGTCGCTGTTTTCGATAAGTACAAGAAATATCTCTTCAACCCTGGTTGCGCAAGACTTGAGAACAAGTCAACCGTTGTCAGTGATAAGTGAAAGGTTGGGTTACCTAATATCACAGAATCTCCTCTGTAACAGTTATGTCAGTGAATTCAGATACTTAGCATGAAAGGATTTGAGTAGCGAACCGAAGGAACATTTTGCTGATGAATCGGTCTTTGTTAACAGGTTTCTTGTTCTTCCCCTTAGGAATTTCCGTCCACATCTACACCCCAATTCAGTAAACGAAAGACTGTTTTAAACTGAATGTTAACTTCTTTCACGTTTTCAAGGACCTTGAAGTAAGCAGAGAATCAAGAAGCGTTCGAAAATTTAAGAGAACTTCACGTACCATGTTACTATGTCTATCGAATGCTTTAACTCGTGCAAGAAGTTTCTTATTATTCCGTAACGAAATGAGGACCTGCGCGTGATTCCGCACGGCCTGCTGCAGGACAGACAAGGGTCCTTGTGAGATTTCATGTTCCTCGAGTTGACGGATCTGAGCTTCGTCAAGCTCAGATTTTGGGACATGAACATATTGACTGGAAAGTAAATGAGACAGAAATAATATTCATAAAAGGACTACGCCACCTCATGGTACTCGGCTAAGGAGGAGATGGGTATGTGTTTCGGTGGTAGACGAATCCGGAAGACTGGATAGTTTAGGGCCGGGTCTGCAGGTACATAACGGACCGGCCCGGTCTTGGTTTCCTTCATAATCGTTCAAAAAATGGGTCGTCTAAAAGTCAAAGGAAAAGCTGGTGCCGCCAAAAATTTCACCACAAGGAGCTCTGCGGTTAAAAAGCTTCAGTGTTCTCTCGCCGACTTCCGTCGGTTATGCATTTTGAAGGGTAAATTTTACCTCCCAAAAATAATCTAGCTGCTCTAACGATCTAATACTTATTCCAGGAATATTTCCCCGGGAACCCCGCAACAAGAAGAAAGCTAATAGAGGATCATCCGCGCCAACAACATTCTACTACACCAAAGACATAGCGTATCTTGCCCATGAACCGATCTTGAAGAAACTGCGAGAGCATAAAACCTTTGCAAAGAAGCTTTCCCGTGCACTTGGTCGAGGAGAATGGAGTAGTGCCAAAAGTCTGGAAGAAAACAAACCCATATACCAATTGGATCATATCATAAAAGAACGGTGCGTTATTTTCATGCAGACGAAGGACCAATTTTACCGACGCATTTAGCTATCCGACTTTCATTGATGCAGTACGGGACATTGACGACGCGCTATGTATGATATTTCTATTTTCATCGCTTCCTTGCGACGGCCGCTTGCCTAAGGAAATCATCGAGAATTGTTCCCGCCTGGCAGCAGAATGGCAATTGTATGTTATGCGTTCGCGCGGGTTGCGAAAAACCTTTTTATCGATAAAAGGCGTATACCACCAGGCTGAAGTAGTAGACCAGACTGTGACCTGGTTGACTCCTTATCAGTTCACACAGAGTGTGCGTTATTTCACTCTTTGTTCACCAAAGACCTAACGATCGAGCAGGTTCCTACTGATGTCGATGTCCGCGTGATGCTCACATTCTTGGAGCTGTATCAGACGCTTTTAAGTTTCGTTTTCTTCAAGTTATACACTGATGCTGGCTTTGTATATCCCCCACCTTTGGACATGAAAAAAGATGAAGACGGTGCTGGTGTTGATGCTTTGAACCTACAAGCTACTATACGTCCGCTTCCCGTTCAACCAAGTAAAACCGTTATCATTGAAGGCCGGCAAGTCAGTGCAAAAGACGTCCGGCAAACAATAAAAAGTATTAACGCAGGTACAGAGGAAGGGACACCTGAAGTAGAGATGACTGAACCAACAACAGTCGCTACCGAAATCGATGAAGATTTCATCGTCCCCTCGTCTAGTAAGGAAGTAACTGGATCACTTCCTACCCTTCAGACACTATCGACGTTGCCCCAATCTTTAAACGCCAATCTCTTCGCCCCCTATACTTTTTGGTTGTCAAGAGAAACCTCACGTTCAATTTTCGAATTCGTCGTGCGCTCCTTCGGTGGTCGGATAGGTTGGCCAGCGTCATCTGGCAGCAGCTCGCCATTCAACGAGAGTGATCCTAGCATTACACACGTGATCATTGATCGACCTTTGGCTGAGAAAAAGGAAGAAGACTCTGCACAGCGAGAACTCCGTGCGAGGAGGAAGCATGTTCAACCGCAGTGGGTTATCGATTGCATCAATGCTGGAAAAATTTTGTTGGAAGGACCTTACGAGCAAGGGAAGACTCTGCCCCCACATCTAAGTCCGTTCGGCGAATACGAAGGAGCGTATATACCGTCGGAGGCGTTGGACGGACAGAAGTCTGATGAGGTAGATGGAGAGAACAAAGTTGACAGCCAAGACGAAGAAGAAGAAGAATCCGTTGATAAGGAGGTGGTCGATGCAGTGGAAAGCGAAGATCCTACTGCCCTGAGAGCTGCAGAACTAGCAGCCGAGGCTGCTGGCCTTGAGCACGGAGAATTTGAGGCCAAGATTAAACAAGCCGGTCGCGAACGAAGAAAGAAATCTGAAGACCGAGTGCAGGAAGCCGAACAAGATATGAACAAGATGATGATGAGCAACAAGCAAAGGAAGCTGTACGAGAAAATGAAATATAGTCAACGGAGAAAGAATGAGGAGGTGAGAGACCCGAACGTCCTCTTGACAGTGACACTTTGGACTGATGTTTTTCACTTTAGCGGTTGAAATTGGAAGAAAGGAAAAAGGACCTTACGAAAAGAAATAAGAAAGTGACAGGACAAGCTTAGTTGTCTTCTCCATATGAAAAGTAGACTACTAGTAGTCTAATCCCGTTTACGTTGTGATAATGCTTACTACGGCTGTCATCACTAAGTCCCACGCCGGAATGTTGTTTTCATGATCATGCTGCTCCCTGTTGACTCTTGAGGTGCTCTTTTAACGCGGGCTCTCAGTATTTTCCCGACATCGAGCCAGGACTCCTAATCCTTACTTAGGCTGCGACACCCTCTTTGATTTCTGACTGCGTTATCGATACCCAGACTTGCTGTTGTCATGTTTCTAGGCAATCGCAAAGCGTCTTCGGATTCTATCTTTTCTAAATCGCCAACTAGTCCCCCTCCTTACCGCCAGAGTCCCTTGTCTCCTTTGCTGCTTTCAGAAACCAAAACAACTCGGACAGAAGTTGTGACCACCACCACAACGGAAACAACCAGTCAGTTATTCTCCATTCCCTATTGGCGAAGGCGCAATATATCACAGCCTACCTCACCTACAAGTAAAACATTTGAGGGCTTTTCGGGACCACCAAAGTCACGTTCCTCTCACTTTTTACTCGTTGACAAGGAACTTCCTCCCACACCACCCAACGAAGTTGGTTGTCAATTCTCCCCTACAATGTTCAAATCTCCTCAGACGACAAAGGTCTGCAGTAAGCCACAATCAGCAGCTGCTACTCGTCAGCCAGCGCCCACGTCCCATTCTTCAACTTTGCAACTCGAAACGAGTGCTACTTCACCTCTGTCACCATCAACCTCAGTCCCACCTGCTTCTCCTCTGCCGCTATCTCCTTCACAGGTTCGAAGGGTTAAAAGCACGCTGCGCCTACAATCCCCTGGAGGCACTGTTGACAAAGATCACCTCGTTCAGCGTCGTCGCAGAGGTGTATCCTTTGGCGCCTCTACGCTTCTCAGCATCGACGGTGATACCAAATGCAAAGGGAAGGGGAAAGAACCTGAAGTGGAGCCCAATCCATCCAAGTCCTCATCTAAACCTCTTTCTCGGAAATCATCGTTCTGGTCGAAGAAGAAGATCCATCAGCCCTGCGAGTCAGCGAGGTCATCACAAGTGCAGAATGACACTATCTTAACCTTGCCGCCATTGCCCCCAGTCGATATCTCTCCTTTTGCAGCCGAATTCCCATTGCAACACTTGGAAAGCCAGAATATTAACCTACCTGTTGCCCCACCGCAATCAAAAAGACATTCAAGTAAAGCAATATCGCGCAGCGCAACGCCAGGATCGACAGGAGCACCCGCAAGTCATATTGTTGATGCTTCAGTTCCGATCCTACCAAAGCAGGATGTCTTATCAGTGCCGCGTCTTCGAGCTCAGACGCCTTCTACATTGTTTCAACGCCTTTCTTTGGGCGTTTTCTCATCTCCAGAACCTTCACCGTCGCTGACACCCAGTGTGGTTCGGCCAAGTTCCCAAAGCCTGAATCTGCAACTCACCTGCTCTATACCCGTTGCCACGAAGTCTGATACGGCTATACCAAAACCTGCTGTCGAGGACGAATCTCCGGAGATCTATGTCTCTCGACTTAAGACTCAGGTTAGCAAGGCGGAAGTGGCGAGCATTCTTGCGTCGAGGTAAGTTCATCTTTTGCTTAAACGGTTAGTTCCTTGATAGTTATGTCTCTCAGCTCAGATGTCTTCTATGTGCAAGCACTGAGAACTTACCTAAATCAGTTTGATTTATCCAGGATTCCATTGGATGTTGCTCTTCGGAAGTTGCTTATGGAAGTCGGTCTTCCTCGTGAAACACAGCAGATAGACCGTGTAATTGAAGCATTCGCCTTCCGATACCGCCAATGTAATCCTAATCTTTTCATCTCCGATGGTAGAGTGCATCTGTTGTTCAATGCTTTTATATACTAACTGTTCATCGTAGACCATCCATATATACTAGCGTTCAGTTTAATAATGCTACACACGGATTTTTTCAATCCCTCTAATAAGCGGAAGATGACCAAAGCCGACTACATTAAGAACACAAAACTTCCTGGTATTCCAGTGGAAGTTCTAGATGTAAGATGAATTCACCGCTTCCATGCTATGACCTAAGTTTTCGGATCTAGTGCTTCTTTGAAAACATAGTCTTTGCCCCATTCATATTCATAGAAGATCCTGAAGATTTTGACGATCAGCCACCAGATCTGACGAGCCCACTATCAGCATCGACACCTGCACTACCTAGTGCTGGTGTGACTGCTGCCTTCAGAACAGGAAACAAGGTAGATCCGTACTACCTAATTATGAAAGTGTGTGCAATTTGTCTGCCTTGGAACCTTTCTGATTAGTTTTCCGACTAGGACCAACTCGACCCCTTGAGAGTGAACGTCAACTCCCTTATTCCTTTGGATAATCCCTTCACGTATGAAGGTAAAAATGGCACATGGGATGAAGCAGAGCTACATGGCGCCTTTATGAGAGCGAATGTGATCGAAATAGATATTGCAACGACCAACCGCCCGCCAGCTATGTTCAGCTTATACGGAGGTGGGGCTATAGATTTCCAAAACACCAGACACCTGGATCGAGGAACCTGGCGCTTGAAGGTCACTAAGGTTGGACTACTTAATAGGAAAGATGATCTCTTAGAAGGCGGGAAAAGGGCTTCGAACAGGAAGTGGAAAACGTGGAGTGTGATTCTCACAGGTTCCCAACTTCTGTTTTGTAGAGATCCCACCTCGGCGGCAACCTTGTTGCTTCCTTCTGAGGCTTCTGATCGCCGACTTGAATCTCCACAAAATGCAGTACTCCGTCCGGACGACTTTCTTTGTCTGAAGGATGCCATAGCGATTTATGATAGGTCCTATATAAAGGTAATACTCTAACTGCAGCGTTGTGGACCTTCTTGACTGAAAAAAATTGCAGTATAATCATACCTTTAGATTCATCATGCCGGACGGCCGTCATCTCCTTCTACAAGCCGCCAATGAAGAAGATCTTCGACAATGGATTTCACGGATAAATTATGCAAGCGCCTTCAAGACCGCTGGTGTGAGAATGCGCCCTGCTGCTTTATCGGAAGATGATGTTCTTCGCACAGGAGTTGCTGCTGCAACTTCACATTTACACGACATGCAAAGAAAGTCGAATGATCAGAGCTCCAACTCGAGCCCTTCGATTGCACCTAACGAGCTGATGGATATGCTCACAGGTCAACCGAAAGTAACACCCGCATTTGCACCGAAAATGACGTTGGCAGCGGGTCCTCCATCCTTTGCATTGGACAGTCCTGTCTCTCCGGAGAGTGCAGAGTTCAAAATGACTTTTGATCAAGTCAAGGCCGACCTAGCTGCTGAATCATTATCATTGGAAAGCGGCGGAAACTTGTCGCTCCAGCTGGGTGAGAGCTTTCACAAGTCACCGCCGGCTTCCCCGGGCTCCCCTAATAATAAAAGTTCTCGATTCCCGCCGCGCTCGCAGGCCATTCTGAGCAAGATCCGCGAAATTGATTTCAAATTGGCCTCCTTGAAGTCGCAGCTAGAGTCCGACGAAAGATACGCACGAAATATCGCCGTCCTCACTCCTTTCCGAAAATCAACCCGTTCGAGGCTCTTGTCTGCCATCCAGAACTTGGCACGACCTGTTATGCAAGTGCGCTTGGAAATAGAAAAGCTTAAATGTCATCGTGCTGTCCTGCATAGTGATCTGATATCTGAAAGCCGGTCACGGATTCAGTCGAAGCAGATTGCTTTGCGTGTTGCAAAAGATACTCTCCCGCCTCGTCGCCCGAAGACTGCTCCAACAATGTCACTTTCGACGCACAGTGATAGCCGGCGAAAACTTTCTTCTGATAACGTTTTGGATCTGACAACTGGCACACCAGCATTCCTGACGAAATCTGATCTGTCGGTGTCTTCTGGTTCGTTCTATTCAGCGAGAGAAAGTGCATTCGACTGGTCGTCTGCTGATGGTGAAAACTCTACGAGAACATCACCCAAGCTTGCCCCGCATAATACGGATGCCATAAACTCTTCTTCGTCTGTCTTGGTTCAGGCTGAGCAACTCGAACGCGACGGCGCATCACCCCAATCACCCTTGACCGACCGCAATTCTAAGGACCGTGACATTCATTCAAAGGAAAACGATAGCTCAGATAGGGTATCCCACGACGACGATGACGACGAGCAAGCAGAAGAGTGGAATAAGACCCGTGTCGCGCAGCGCGTCTCTCTTATTCATGTTCCGTCAGATATCGCAATGACAACTCGTTTGAAGCTAGTACTGGAGGGAAGCTTTGATGAAATTTGAGAGGCTGAGGCTCATTCAACCCTGTTCTAAGTTATCTCTAACTTTTGCATTCTATTTCCTACGTATCATTTATGAACCTGATCTATATTTCCTCTCTTGAACATAACGTATATTAGTATTTATACCTTATACCACACCATGATTTTAGACGGATAACCAATTTTATGTCATGTTTTATGAAATTCCTGCATGGACCAAAACCACACGATTTCCATGCTCCTTTTACTTTCTCAAGAGAAGGAATACTGGATCTCCTAATACTATGCTCGTCATATGTCGAAATGAGCCTGTCAGCGACATAAGCAAGCCACCAAAGGAGGCGTATGCCGTCCTGTCCGATCCAAGTGAATTCATTAAAAAAAAATTCGAAGTTACTTTGTTTACTCACACAATCTCCCCAGTTTCACCATCAAATTTATAAATCTCGGGCAAGATTTCAGTATAAAGGATAGAGGTAGAACAAATGAGATCGAGGGCACACCTTCCCATACATCACATAGTCATAATCATCATCCAAACCTCCTGTCTTACCCTTCCTATCTGGCCTCCACATGTTTTTTTCGCTCTCAGCAGCGTCATCTCCGGAGGTATTGGTACTTCCGGGTCCTGTGCGTGAAAGTGAAGATGCGATCGCAAGAGCGAAGCCCTGATCTTTCTGCAACGGAAACAATTCGACATTGTAATCTAGCGTTAAATCCATGTCGTAGTTTTTCGAGTGTGCGTATAGACGTGACACTGGACTCCGTGCTTTAACAGATTTCATAAGATATCAGATTCAAATGATCTCATACCTCTGTCAAACTTCTTTCCCTCTTTATCTATGGCATTTATTGTGAATATGTCGTCAAACACGACGCTAGAGACTGTGGTGGCCATGATGGATCCACAATTTGCGGCCAGTCCAACACGGGGTTTGGAATCAGGGCCATCAGTTATTACAACCAAAAGGGGATTAATTCTGACTGCTCTTGCCACTCGACCGTTTGAATGAGCCACATATAATTTCTCTTTGCAACATTAAATTTTTATTAGGGCTTGGATCTCTTCCGCCTATAGTATCCGTAGGAAACACGACAACATTGCAAACCGTAAACGTAATCCTAAATATTGCCCAGAGGCTGCGACCCTGTGACTCCTGGTGCACAATGATTCTGATTAGAAAGTTCTATCAGGATTCAAATCGTTATACGGATGGGCTCGGATGTCGACATTGCCTCGTTTTTATCCTTTCCTAACTGTACTGTGGTCTCTGGTCTATCCCAAACTGCAGCCACATTTACTCGACACGGATATCCATCCTTCGTGTCTGTCTATTAATGTCAACTTGCTGGATGACTGTCTCCAGTGATCCGAAATCGATAACGAGACCAGAGGTGCATCTCGAGATACACCACATTGGTTATAACCATATAACTCAGGCCGGGAGCGCCCCATAACCTTTCCGGTTTACGTACAGCCAGGCAAAATGGATAATACTTGAGTCAGTTGACAACGAGCATCCAAGTCTGGCTGTAATCGGAGAGTTTTGGGGCGATCCACTGATCGCCTTGCGTCTAATAAGGAATGGCTTACTCTTGAGAAAACGGAGCCTCACGTCTTGGTTAATCCACAGCTCCGTTGACAAGGTCGCGTAGATCTTCTTTCTAGTGGCGGCTGCAGCAGGAAGACAATGTCGAATGTAACAAGAGTACTACGGACTGGACTGGGACACCTTTCCTTTTATCTTCTGTCAGTTTTCCCTTGGTTCGTATTGTCAGACCTTCTGACCTCTTTGGATAAATTCGTCCCTAAGTCCATGCCAATGCAAATCTCCGTCAAACACCTTTTAGTGCTTGTAAGTCATGTGTGATGCGACATGCCTACTAACTCTAAGATCCGTCTTCGATTCATCCAGTGTTGTGGCGTTCTCAGGGAGCCCGTCCGAGAATTGAAATTTAAGGATACGGGCCCTTTTCTTGAAGACACCAACTTCGCGTTGCAATCGCACTATTCTCATGGCAGAGCCACGACGTCCTGAACTGCTGCACCAACAATTCGTCATGCACCTTTCTCTGACACGTAAACAAACCATAGGCTCTATCTGCAAGCACAAATTTTAACGCCCTAATTGTCTTGCTTAGCCCTTTTTGGTATTATTGTCTGGTCATGCCCATTATTCCTTTTAACCAGATGCCGGAAAGCCTTTTTTAATTTTAACGAGGATTGCTGAGTCCGCCGAAACATACCAGTGGCTCATCGTTTCCATACGCAGACTTGTCACAAACACAACCCTGCTGAGTATGCGTAATTTCTGCGCAAAATCTACATTTCCATTCGCTTACTCAGTTACTCGTATTCAATCTTATTCAATGCACGGTGCCACTGGGTCAATCAATTACCGCTTTGATGATCTAGTCTGCTCCCTGAATTTGTACTAGTGATTTCAGTCAGCTCTAACAGTTACTACGAGTTGTAAATATCAACGGAGCGATCACGTTTTACCAAACGATAGTTTTTCCTCGGTGAAGACTTCATCGGGTTCTATATTTTGCTTTGGCAATGACGGCAAAATTTCCTCAAAAGGCAACCCGTATTTGGCCAAGGCTTCATTTCAGTGACCTGGAATTACACCAACGTAGCCGTAGCCTAACGCGTATTCTTGCACCATGTGGAACGTTTTACATCGACATTTTACAGTGCCCCTCGAGAAGCCGACTCCTTTGTTTTCACTTCATCCGGCTCTTGGGACCAGAACCCAGCAGAAAAGTGATTGTTGTAAACCCCATGCATATTGTCCTTTTAGGACAGAATGACCATGCTTGTGGAGAAAGGCTTCACCTGGATCCAAACTGATCTCGCAAAACCTCAGGGTTCTGCTGCAACGATTCAACGCTTCTGATGAAGGCATATAAATCAGGTGAATGGGCTTCTCAGATTTGTTCAATGAATTGACCGGTGCTTGATTTCTTTGGCTAGAATTGGTCTCATCACTCCGGCTTTCCACCGTCCCCTTCCCACCCGTCATCTTTGCCAGATCGCCATCGCGGAAACATTTATAGTGTGCCGAAGTCGTCTTGTAGATGTCATTGTCGTAAGAGAATTCAGATGAATTGCAAATGCTTCAAGAAGTCGAGTCATGGTTCGACAAACTGGGCATCTGAATGAAATCGTAAATCACGGGCGAAGGTATTTCAGGACCGACATCTTCGACAGGGTTCCGACGCATTGATGATTTGGGGTTTCTATCAGGAATACATGCATATTAAGCGTTCACTTGATCATAAAGAAAGAAACGAAGGAAATAATAATAATAGGCTGTTACAGATCGTATCCATGTGCATGTTTTTGAGACTCTGGTGTTCTGTCAGGTACAACAGGACAGGGAGTGAGGTTGGTCTATGAAGATGCCTTGGTTTCGCCGCTAAGTTCTGTTTTCACATCCGCAACGTTAGCTAGTCCTGGTAAAACAACCTTCCATGTACCACGGGCAGCAAGAATGCGACGTGCTTGGTGTTGTATAAGCTCGTGAAGTTTTGGAACATTGGCAAGTTTTGCTCGACTGCCCATAAGAGACGTTGTCGTTAGTTTGAGAATGAAGTTGGGAGAAATTGAGAGTGTCAAGACTGGAGGAGAAGAGGTAGGCGGGGAAGTCTGTAGTGTTATCTGTGACAAGTCTGCAGGTCAATTTAACGCAGCGTATGTTGAAAACCCCGAAACTGACCGATGATTTAAATTGAGATAAGGATATTGTCAGTGAGATGGGCAGTCTTGCAAATGTCGCCATTGGATAATTAAACAGATAAAATGTGGACAACGAAACGGACAGTGTATCTGTGTAAGTGGCGTCGAATTCTATGTCCTGTAGAAAAGAATAAAATTTTGGGTGTTCACCATAGTGAATCAAACGCACTGCTAGTGTAGGATCCTGGTGACTTTTATGAATACGCGCATTGCTAAGGGTTGGGGCTGAAAAGCCGAGATCCACAGAATGCACAGTGATATGATCCTGAGAGCAAACCATCCAGATGAGAGGTGGTGGGGGTTACTGTTGACACGCACCATGAAACCAGTAGGACGAATGGAATTAGCATAAGCCTCGATACGCGTCCGAGCTATTTCATCACCTTCAATTCCATCGACATCACCTCGTATTTTTGACCGATAGACTTCCATGACCTGTCATTGAGAACAGCGCGCTAATGAGATCAAGGCGACACACATCAAAAACAACATGCATTTACCTGTTTCAAAAGGACATTAAGCCACTCTGACGACTCCGATTCAGGAGGCTCCTCTTCTGTCGCGGTTTTCTGCACATGGAGGTTGCGCCTACGAAGGAAGGTGTCATTTTCTACTTGTTGGTGATAAGAAGCAGCTTGAAGTGGGTCGTCTTGATTGGATTCGAAAAAGAGGTACTTAAGGATAGCACCAAGAAGGAAGAGGATTGAAAGCTGTCCGATTATAAAACCCTGCGTAAATGTTGGCTGAAAGAAAAGCGGGAGCGACAGCGACATCGGGTGGTGTGAACGTAACAGTCGTCGGCCGTGTTTATACCAAAAATAGATTTCATGATCTACACTCATGTCTCCTGGCCGTCTGCGCCATTGACAGACTCGCTTGTTCGAAAAGCTTTGCAATCCTTATCTGTGCAGGTGAAATTTATCACAAGAGGTGGAATAAAGGACGCACAGGAGGTGTTGCAGTGGTCGACATATGACGAGATCGACCATGAACTCATATTCATGAAACGGGAAACACACCTCGCTTCTAGTTATTCTTTCCGCAAAGCATTGATTCGAAAACATTTTCTATCACGCATGATACAGAGCTATCTCAAGAAGCGTCCTGATTCCATTCTGAAACAGGCTTATCCTCGAACATTTGAGATCGAGCTTTCTTTTGCAGATGAGCTTGATGACATGTGGACAGACGAACTTTGGGAACTAGGAAATGAGCTAGGATCCGCGTCTTCCTGGTGGATTCTTAAGCCGTGAGTGCTATAAGACAATTTCCTATGCTTTTCACTAATAAATACAGTGGAATGGCCGATCGAGGAATGGGAATTCGGCTGTTCTACACTAAAGATGGCCTACAGAAAATATTCGAGTCATTCGAAGTAGACTCTGATGACGAGGAAACAGAAGATGAGGGAGGGGATGCTTCGGGCGTGATCACATCGCAATTGCGTCACTTTGTTATCCAGGTATCCGAATCGTCTTGTAGACGATAAAAACTAATTTTTGGAAGGAATACATCCCAAATCCTCTGCTTTTAGACCCGACGGAAAACATGGACCAAGCAAGGCGGGTTAAACAACCAGGCCGTAAAGTCCGTTGGTCAAAAAATTTTCTTGAGCACTGTTTTCACTTTTACTGACTTATAACTTAGTTCCATCTAAGGGCATATTGCGTGTCTTCCGGCGACATCAAGCTGTACCTTTATACTCGGGTCCTGGCATTGTTTTCCTCAGTTCCATACACTTCACCTAGCGAAACATCCCTGATAAGTAAAACGGGGATGATCGATCTTCGACCTCACTTGACAAACTCATCTCTTCAAACTGAACTTGGAGAAAGCAATGTACGTTTACTGGACGAGTTGGAAGGTTGTCAAGTTGCTTCTGATGGAGGTGACGGTGTCACAAGCCTTCGCCGATCAGATATCGACAATTTAATCATGCAAATATCAGAAGTTCTAGCAGAGACCTTCCAAGCAGCATTGCAAAATCCTGTCCATTTCCAGGCGAGTCTATAAATTTTCCTCACGAGAAGTGATTGAGGATCGACTGAACGGAACACAGGTCCTCCCTAACGCGTTCGAATTATTTGGGGTTGACTTCCTTGTCAGTCATACGCCAGATGTTTTGGAAAACCCGTTCCAGGTCAAAATCCTAGAAATAAATGCAGAGCCTGCCATTGAACTTACAGGGCCTCGTTTGACATGGATTCTGGAGGATCTTTTCTTGTCCATGGCCAAGGTCTGTGTCGAACCATTCTTCAGTGATGATAAGAAGGAAGATGTATGCCAGTGGACTTTGGGTGAAACCAGGGGAAACTTTCTAAAGTGCTTGGACAAGACTGTACGACCAGTCAGCTCATGAATGTACAACTTTTCCGTTATGATTACACTTCAAACAGGTATTTCAAAATTGCTAGATTTGAACGTTGACCAACAGTCGGAACAAGTCTCCAAAGCCAGAAAGTTGATCGGACAGAGGGGACCAATCTATGTTTGAAGGCGGCATGGAAAGGGCGAGAAAAGAAAGCCACATAAACTGTGATGTGTTATACCATGGAACTGGCGAGAGGGAGTCTGACCTGGTCCAGAGGTAACGTCTAACGTGAGGGTGAGCGGAGACAGCTTGTGTTGGCCCAAGCGATGATTACAGCTCGTCGCTCATCCAACAATTCCTTTAATGATCACTGAAGGTGAACGAAGACAATCCACGAAGGATACGAAATTGTTCAATCAAAAAATCTCATAGCACCCCGTCTGTGTCCTTTCTGACACCCAAAGGCATGTTCATTAACAAGCCCGATGCGACAACCTGTTCACGTTTTCGTGCTGACACTGGCATGTACAATGATAGCAGCTTGATCCAAATCGCAAGGGACCAAACATCGGCAACGTCCGTTTCGTAGTCCCGACTGAAAAACACTCGACTCTACTGAAGACTTTCTCAAATGC